>Ga0123342_1008468_pt1 | contig 12912 bp, 11 predicted proteins | sample Turbeawhitnodule_FD_89960 | JGI IMG/M metagenome (GOLD analysis project Ga0123342, IMG submission 89960) | Root nodule microbial communities of legume samples collected from Mexico - Turtle bean Mexico white nodule | ecosystem: Host-associated > Plants > Roots > Nodule | place: Mexico: Nepantla...
ATTGGTTACATTTCCAGGGGTATAACCAAGTCCATTCTTATTGAAAACAGCATTCTGTGATCCAAGGAGAGACTCAAGGTTTTCTCTTCCCTTGGTGAAATTGGAAAGGGTTTTCAGCAAATAGGCTTCATTTTTTATGCAAGTTGGGGACCGTATCGATCAGATTTCTCCCAACTTATGAGTCTGTTATTATACCAACCAGATCAAGAAACTTTGGTGATCTAACAACTTAGGTTCGTTATTATATTAACCAGATTAAGGAACTCTGGCGACTAAACAACTCTGGTTTGTTATTATACTAACTAGATTAAGAAACTCTAGAATGTGGCGAACGAACAACTCAGGTTCGTTTTTTAACTACCTAGATTAAGAACTCTGGTATGTGGCGACCAAACAACTTAGGTTCGTTTTTTAACTACCCAGATTAAGAACTGTGGTATGTGGCGACCAAACAATTCGTGTTCGTTTTTTAACTACCCAGATTAAGAACTCTGGTATGTGGTGACAGAACAACTCAAGTTCGTTTTTTAACTACCCAAATTAAGAACTCTGGTATGTGGCGACCAAACAACTCAGGTTCGTTTTTTAACTATCCAGATTAAGAACTCTGGTATGTGTTGACCGAACTGCTCAAGTTCGTTATTGTAGTGACCAAATTAAAAACTCTAGTTAGGTGTCGACCAAACTGCTCAGGTTCGTAGTGACTAGATTTAAATGATGATAATCATAATAGATTTAAATAACAACAATTATGTTTGCTATTTTCAGAATAAACTCTCAGCAGATTTAAATCATAACAGAATTAAATAACAATAATTATATCTGTTATTTTTATGATAAACTCTCAACATATTCAAATCATAACAGATTTAAATAACAATTATGACCACACAGGACAATAATAATTCTTTCTGGTCGTGTAAGGCGATAATGCGATCAGTAGGATCCCCGTTGAACAGTCTAAATAAGCAAGAATATAATATATAATTGTAAAGTGTCCTCCTTAGATTTCACATGTTGCCAATACTCCGACGATCAAGTGGATAAGAGCATAAAATATGTTACTAAAGTATGCATTGTTTAAAATAATACTTATCTTATCTTTGAGATTCATGCTCTATTTATAGAGATTTTTTTTCTGATCTCCTCCGATCTAAAAAACAACAATTGTGTTTGTTATTTTCAAGATAAAATCTCAACATATTTAAATGATGATAATTATCACAGATTTAAATAACAACAATTATATTTTTTATTTTCAGGATAAACTCTCAATAGATTTAAATCTTAACAAATTTAAATAATAATAATTATATTGGGACGATAATCCTTCTAATCGAAGGTAGCGAATAAAATCTTAACCAATGATGATAATTATAGCAGATTTAAATAACAAAAATTATATTTGTTATTTTTAGGGTAAACTCTCAATATATTTAAATCTCAACATATTTAAATATTTAAATGGTGATAATTATAACAAATCTAACTAACAACAATTATATTTGTTATTTTCAAGATAAACTCTCAATAGATTTAAATCTTAACAAATTTAAATAATAATAATAATTATATTGGGAAGATAATCCTTCGCACGAATAATTTTTACAGAATATAAAATCTTAACAGATGATGGTAATAATAACCGATCTCAATAACAACAATTATATCTGTTATTTTTATGATAAACTCTCCACTTATTTAAATCATAACAAAATTAAATAATAACACTTATATTGGGACGATAATAATTCTGATCGCACGGTGTGATAATAATTTTTGCAGGATAAAATCTCAAAAGATGATAATTATCACATGTTTTAATAACAACAATTATATTTGTTATTTTCAGGATAAACTCTCAACAAATTTAAATAACAACATTTTGAAGAATAAATCTCAACAGATGATAATAATTATCATCAGATTTAAATAACAACAATTATATCTGTTATTTTTATGATAAACTCTCCACTTATTTAAATCATAACAAAATTCAATAACAATAATTATTTATGAGTTTTGTTTGATCTCCTCCGATTCATCTTTTTTTTTACAAGAATTCTCAACAGATTTAAATGTTGAAATAAGATTTGTAAAATCAATATCAAAACCATGTGTATATCTTATTAAGAAAATAATAATTATCAAATTATATGCAATTATTGCATGCAATATTGTACGATATTGTACCCAATTATATACAATTAATTTAATAATTATAGAATCTCATGATTAGTATCCTACCTAATTAGATTGTAATTTGGGAGAGAAACTCCCTATATATTTCCTATACATGAAGTGATGTAATATACACATAAGAGAATAAGAAATATCTTTTCTTCTTACCATTTTTTATCATTTTCTTATATGGTATTAGAGCAGCGATCTTGGTGCCCTGACAACCTTTCCATTTTTATCTTCTAAATAAAAAATCATGTCCGGCAAAGAAGGCATCACTAACGAGTCCGATAGAAACCTCGTACAAGGCTTTAGTGCCGAGAGCAAATTCAGCAATTGGCAAAGGCTATTTACTCGCTCAACAATAACGGTAAAAGTGACACGTTTGTTAGTCTGCTTACCTATAACTCCTCTTCTAATTCTGCTTTTACGAAACCATGGATTTTGGATAGCGGAACAACCGATCACATTGCATCTGATTCACAATTTTTCACACACACTTCATCATCATTTATTTCTATTTATTTCAAATGTTAATCTGCCCACAGGCTCAACTGCGCCCATCTCATCTACAGACACAATTAAATTCAATGACAAAAATCACTGTTCTTTGTGTTCCTTCTTTTAATTTAAATCTCATGTCCATTAGTAAGATAACCAGTTCACTAAATTGTTGTGTCGTTTTGCGTTTTACGGGAATTGGCTACGGGGAGGATGATTGGCTCGGGTAAACAACACACAAACTTATACTACATGTCCCCTATTCCAAACCAAGCCCACGCATCTCAAATATCGACCGACCCTGATTTATGGCACAAGCGCCTTGGAATTGTAGTATTTGTCCCAAAGCTAAAGAGACAAGGCTACCCTTTCCTTTAAGCACAATAAAATCTCATTTTCCATTTAATCTATTGCATTGTGACATTTGGGGTCCTCATAAAAACCTCAACTCATCTTGAAAAACGTTTTTTTCTCACTATAGTCGATGACTATACTAAATGTCTAGGACTCATTACCAAACCTTCTCCAACCGACCTTCCTGTTCGACGATCCAGTCGCACATCAACCCAACCTTTCTGGCTTCAAGACTACGTAACGGGATCCCAAGCCAATCATTCGACTACTGCCCAAGACCGACCGAATGGAATTAGGTATCCTATGCATCATTTTCTTTCTAATTCACGATTTTTTTTCTACACATAGTGCATATCTTGCTAACATCACAACCACCAAAGAACCTCACACTTATGCTTAAGCTATCCTTGATCCAAATTGGCAAAAAGCAATGGACGAAGAGCTTTCCACCTTGCAGCTAAATCAAACGTGGACCTTGACACCGTTACTCGCTGGGCAGAAACCCATCGGATGCAAATGGGTCTATAAAATAAAGTACAACTCAGATGGTAGCGTCGACAGATATAAGACGCACCTTGTCGCAAAAGGGTACACTCAGATTGAAGGTGTCGACTATTCTGAACCTTTTTCACCAACAGCAAAATTAACAACTTTGAGGTGTCTCCTTACCATTGCAGCAGCCATAAATTGGTTTACTCACCAGCTAGATGTGCAAAATGCCTTCTTACATGGTACATTGCATGAAATTATTTACATGGACTTGTCACCCGGGCATCATCGACAGGAGAGAACATTGTATGTCGACTCAACAAATCCCTTTATGGTCTCAAACAAGCATCTCGAACATGGTTTTCAACATTTTCTTATGTGATTAAATCTGTTGGATTTCAACCGTTCAAGACAGATTACTCTCCAAGACAGAATAGCTCATCATTTAGATAGAAATAGTATGTTTAGGTGAAAATTAGTTAGAAATATTTAAAAAAGGATGAGATTCATATTATTTTTCATTTATTTTGTAGTAAAAGTTTCTTCGAGTTTTGTTTTGTTCTTATCCGATTATCTCCTCATGATAAACCTGTATAAATTTGTCGCTGAACACTGTAGCATGTCAATCATTACACTTGAAGCTGTCAAACAAAAGTCACTTTATTTATTTTCCACTACTCACTCTTCTCAATTATTTTGCATATATCCAACACCAGTTAACCAAAGAAAATTAAATGAGTTTCAAATCAGTGCAACAAACAATTCTAAAGAAACTCTTCTTCACTCTTCTCTACCTCTCTTACCTTCATTCCAGCTCTCCTTACTTCCTATGGCCGAGGCTTTACTGGGAATCGTTATTGAAAATTTGGGATCTTTTGTTCAAAACCAACTCGCAACTTATTGGGGTGTTGACCAGCAGACTCAGAAGCTTTCCAGCAATCTCACCGCAATCCGTGCTGTCCTCAGAGACGCTGAGAGAAAGCAACTAACAAGCCATGCTGTGAAGGATTGGTTGCAGAAACTCACAGATGCAGCATATGTGCTTGATGATATCTTGGATGAATGTTCAATTCACTCCACAAAGATGCACTCTGATGATGGACATACTTCATGCCTGTCCCCTCTCCATCCTAAGGACATTCTCTTTCGTTTCAATATTGGCAAGAGGATGAAAGACATCACCCAAAGATTTCAAGATATTAATGAAGAAAGAAGCATGTTTGAGTTACATGATGGTGTAACACAGAAGCAAGCAGTGGATGATGAAGATGATGATTGGCGCCAAACTAGCTCTGTGATTACCGAACCTATATTCTGTGTCAGAGACAAGGATCGAAAGAAAATTGTGAAGTTTCTTCTGGAAGATGCTAGTAAAAGTGAAGACCTCTCCATCTATCCCATAGTGGGTATGGGTGGACTTGGCAAACCAACTCTTGCCAAGAGAGGTCTTCAACAGCCACAGGATAAGTAAACATTTTGACTTGAGAATTTGGATCTGTGTTTCAGATGATTTCAATGCGAAGAGAATACTGCAATCCATCATAGAATGTACCACTGTTGAAAATCCCAACCTCAGTGACTTAGAAGCAAGGCGGAAAAAGGTTGAAGAAGCATTGCAGAGCAAGAGGTATTTACTTGTTCTTGATGATGTCTGGAATGAAGACCAAGAGAAGTGGAAGGAGTTAAAGGGGATGTTGCAGTGTGCAAGGGGAGCAAAAGGAGCTGCCATTTTGGTCACCACTCGACTGCAGGAAGTTGCCTCCATCATGGGGACGCATCTTGCTTACCATTTGAAAGAATTGTCAGGAGACGACAGTTGGTCATTGTTCAAACACCATGCGTTTGGACAAAACAGAGAAGAAATAGAAGACCTTGTGGCAATTGGCAGAGAGATAGTGAGAAAATGCGTTGGTTCGCCACTTGCAATCAAAACACTGGGAAGCCTTTTGCGTGATGAAAGTGAGGTAAGCCAATGGGAAAATGTAAAGGAAAATGAGATTTGGAATATACGTGAGGAAAATTCTATTATGCGTGCTTTGAAACTGAGTTATTCTAATTTGGAGTTGTCTATGAGGAGATGTTTTTCTTTTTGTGCAATTTTCCCCAAAGATTTTGAAATAGTCAAAGAAGATCTAATTCATCTCTGGATGGCTAATGGGTTTATTAAATCTGAAGGAAACGTAGAAGTGGAGGATGTTGGAAATAAAGTGTGGAAAAAATTATACCGTAGATCATTTTTTCAAGAAGCAAAGTCTGATGAGCTTGGTATGATTAGAAGTTGCAAGATGCATGATCTATTTCATGATCTTGCCCAGTCTATTATGGGTGAAGAATGTGTGGTTATTGAGAAAGGAAGGTTGACTCAGTTGCCAACTAGAGTTCACTATGTATACTTGTCAAATTCTAAGGTGCCTGTTGATATGACTGCTGTCAAGAAAGTTGAATCCCTGCGGACTTTTCTGGATTTGGGTGATATGGGCCTGGTGCCATCAAACCATTGTCTCCGAGTATTACGCACACGTTCTTCTCTGTTGTTCCCACTCAAGGATTTAGGACATTTGAGATATTTGAATTGTGGTTCCGGAGCAAAGTTAAATAACATAATTTGTCAGTTGCCGAAATTGCAAATATTGAAACTGCAAGATCTCAGTCAACATAGGCTGCCCAAAGACTTGACGCAATTACAGGATCTAAGGCATATTGTGATTGATAACTGTTATTCAATACTAGCGACGCCTCCGAATATTGGCAAGTTAAGGAATCTAAGAACACTTAGCACTTTTGTTGTGGGATCAAAGGCAGGATGTGGGTTAGCAGAGTTGCATAGCTTAAAACTGGGAGGCACGCTGAGAATCAAAGGCCTTGAGAACGTCCCGAATGAATGGGATGCTAAACAGGCAAATTTGATTGGTAAGAAGGAGTTGAATATCCTACACTTGTCATGGGGTGGTAGTGCTAATTCTAGTAATGTTAACGTTGAGAGAGTACTGGAAGCCCTGCAACCTCCCTCAACTCTGAAGAGTTTTGAGATGAAAGGATATCAGGGGAGACAGTTATCGAGTTGGATGAGAAATGGTGCAGTTCTGAGAGACTTGGTGGAAGTTACACTCTTGGACTGTGACAACTGTGAGGAGCTTCCTCCACTTGGTAAACTACCACACTTGAAAAGGCTAAAAGTGGGTGGAATGAAAAATGTGAAGTGGATAGATGGTGAGTCATATGATGGTGTGGAGGAGAAGGCATTTCCATCGTTAGAGAAATTGAGTGTGGAGAATTTACCAAAATTGGAGAGGATGCTGAGGGAAGAAGGAGTAGAGATGCTCCCCCGTCTCTCTCGATTAATAATTATTGGCGTCTCCAACCTTAAATTTCCACGTCTTCCTTCTGTTGAGAATCTTGAAGCTAGAGACATTGACGAAGGGGCTTCTCTCATGGAAGGGGTTGTGGAGAATATGCCTTGTCTAAAGATCTTGGAGATTAAAAGAATTAAAGGACTGGTGGTATTACCCGACCAGTTCAGCAGGTTGGGTTCACTACAGGAACTAATAATTGGAGATTGTTATGATTTGGAGTATTTCCCAGAATATGTGTTGGAAGGTCTGACCTCTCTTCGAAGTTTGAGAATTGCATTATGTGAGAACTTAAAATCCTTATCTGAAGGTGTGCGACATTTGACATGTTTAGAGAGTTTGCGGATCTCGTATTGTCCAGAGCTGGTGACTCTGCCAAGCAATATGAGCCAACTGAGTGCTCTCCGGAGTATTATAATCGTGGGTTGCTTCACATTACCGAATGGCTTACAACGTGTCCCCTCCCTGCGAACTTTGGATATAAGCTCTTGCAAGTCTACTTCATTGCCGGACTGGCTGGGAGACATGACTTCTCTTCACAAATTAGAGATTCGGCAGTGTGAGAAGTTGAGGTCACTACCGAGTAGCATTCAACGCCTCACTAACTTGTCTTCTTTAACTATAAGCGAATGTCCTTATCTGAAGAAGCGGTGCAAGAGGGAAACGGGAAAGGATTGGCAATACATAAATCACATTCCAGAAATCAAACTGTTTTCCAAATGAACCCGACTTTTTGTGGTAAATTCAAGAGTGTTTTGTTTATATATTGAATAATAAAATAAGGTTTCAGTATTCCCCACTTTTATGTTTGATGTCTTCTCATTTCATAAATAAGGTTTCAGTGTTCAGCTTAGTCAGTAATGCTTTTGTCCAGATAAAGTAGTAAAAGGAAATCAGTTTTTTATATGCAATTTGTAGGTGATATAATGTCTGATATACAATCATTTATATTCTTTTTTTCTCCTCACCTCAGGATTTTTCTGAAGTCTTTGCTGTGGCTGATCTGGATTGCATGCATGATGCTATGAATAAGCTTAACAATGATTCTAAGAAGATAAGATCAATCCTCAGGTATGCATCATTCTTTTAATTTTTCTGTTCTTTTGTTCTCTATGTAGTCATTGATGGTACTTTCCAAAGTGAATTCAAATTTTTATATGCTATATAGCGTTCTATGTGCCTCTAATTGGTAAATTTTGAATTTGTTTAAGATAAGATACTGTTTACTGAATTGTTTTGAAAGTGTAAGTGGTAAGAGAGATTTGTGATTGTTTACTTAACATGTACAAAAATTTATTTTGAATTGTTTATTTAACATGTATAAAAGTTGATTTGAAAAAATCGTTTACTAACACTAGTGTGAAGACGCATTAATTTGATTCAAAATAACTGTGTAGGCTTAAAGTTTGGATTCAATTGTTTGTGTTTGCAATTCTACAAGGATATATCTATCAAGCGGCAAGATATTATTTGAGAAACAGAGCCTATCGATAAGAAAAGAAATGGTTAGTTACTAAGTTTTGTATGGTCACTACGGTGCTACCCTGAGAGAAAAACCAAGAACTCAGAAATTTCAAGATTAAGGTGATGAAAACACAACTACTACAGAATATGAAATTGCTGTGTCCTGATTGTCTCAAATTCTGAGATTAAAAATTTGATCAAAGATTTTCCATGGTCAAGAAACACTACTATGAGGTGTAAGCAATATATATGTTTGATTAAAAGTCTTGGACACAAATCAGTGCTAAATTATCATCATTTTGTTTTACACTAGTTATTAAATATAGATCTTATTCTAGCTACTCATGTTTGAAATGTCTATCTCACTCCAAATCTCACATTGGCAGAACTTTTATATTTGTCAAATTTATCTTTGAATATGATTTTTGTGACCAAACTTACTACATTGCTCACTTGTTTTCTTATCTTATGTATCATTTCTCCCATATTGGATGCCAGAACTTTGAAGATCATTGATTCCGTAGATGAGGTGGATGACTTGTATTTCAAATACATGTTAATTTGAAATTATGCAAAACTTAAAAACATAATAATGTTAATTAGAAAAAGAAAAGACATCCACACTAATAACATTTTAACCCTTGTGGAAACCTTCAAACGTGTTTCTATAAGGCATATCTTATTTCGTTGTCTGATAATGATTGCATCTTTGTCATCGGCAATGTCTTCATTGTACTATTTGAAAAAATTACAGCCTAGAACAATGCCACTTGTAATCTGTTTTGAAGAAAAGAATAAAATTCAACAATGAAAAAATTTAAATAACCATAGTTAAGTTTGCATGAAACCGAATTGAATTAAATTTACCTTGTACTTGGGACAACCCCAAAATCGTTTTCTGACATTTTTTTTTTCAGTTGTTGTTCTCAAAACAGCAAAGTGTCCACAATCACAAATAGGAGCAACAAATGCACTTGTGCTCCCAGCAGCAGGGGTAAAAGTACCACGTGATTTTGCACCACAACTAGTGCAACTAGAGGATGATGTCATGTCATGCGTAGACATTGAAGGCTACGTAATGAATGTTATTCATTTTCCAATTTAGATAATGGACCCAAAATATTTAATTTAATCATAATAGAATTCAAATCTTAAAGAACTTGCATTTAAAATAATATGAAGCTTAATGTTAAATATCAATTTCTCAATGTTGAAGGTGAAAAATAACAAAAACAATAAATAACAATAATAACGTTCAACATGAAAAATAGAAATAAAATAAATGACAATAACATAATGCAAATAGACAATCAATGGTCTTGATGACGATGAATCTGATTCAGAGTATCCTCCATTATGTCCATCCTTTGATTAACCTGCTCCATCCTTTCATCAACCCTGTCAAAACAAATGTTAACGTTCCTCATGCTTTCTTTCATGTCTTGCATCCCCGCCCAAATTTGGGTTAACATTTCAGTTTGACTGGGGATTGCAGGTTGAGGTTGAGCACCTTGAACATGTTGTTATGGCAATTATCCTCTTCATCATCTCCTTCGTCCTCCACTTGAGGCCTACGAAGTTGCCATACATCATTGACCTGGAATATATTTAATTTGGTCATACTCTTTTTGTCGAAATAATGATTCCATCCAAGATTTACCTCTTGTTCATTTTCCAAGTCGAAGTCATACACCTGCAAGATGCGTGTTACCAAAATTGCATAGGGCAGCGACATGTTGTTATCCCGACATTTCATCATGTGTTGCATGATGTAATGTGGCCAATTAATCATTATGTTATTTTTTATGCACCAGAGCATGAAAATATCTTCATTTAATACCTGTGCGAAGTTGCTTCCACGAGGGCACAAGATATGCACCCGTGTATAATGTAGTAGCCGGTCATTCATTTTTAGACTACTGGCATTTCTGACATTCTGTCCCTGAACATCTTCATGAAGCATGGACGATAATGCTAAGGCTCGGTCAAAATTACATTCCTCAGGGATCGTCCCAGGTGTTAACTTAACACCGCCATACCTCAGATCATCAATATTCATCCAATCCATTTCATTGATGTGTATCCGCTTGCCACAAATCTCAATGGCAAGTTCTCCGAGAGGTGTGATCTTCAGATTTGTATAAAACACTCGCACCAATTCTTCATAGTAGGGAAGTTTCATTCCAAGGAAAGGTTGTAAGTGTTGGAAGTTTAGAAGGTTTTGAAATTCAAACCCTGGTGCAGCAAAAAAAAGAGAATGCATGGCTTTCAGAGATATGACTGGTCTTCCATGAAACATTTTTTCAACGACCTTCATTTGTCGTCTTGAAGTAAAGTATCTTGAATAATCAAGTACTTCTTCAATCCCCTTTAGTGGTGGAGGATTAACGGCATGAAACCAATTAAATGCAATTATCAAACACAATAGTAGAAGTGCATAAACAAAATATTAGATGACGAATGAAAAGTGAATAGTTTAACTCCAAAAGTTCAATAATAACAGTTTTAGTGATAATTGTCCAACAAGAAACATACAGAAACAAATTACAGACCAAGTGAAATCAAATTAAGACATCATAAACTGAAGTAGAAGATATGGAGGAATCGCCGACGCATGAAATATGAAATCAACGCCTAGTCATGAATGCAAACAATTTGGTCATGCGACGCTCGTATGGCATCCCAAATAGTTGCTTAACTCTGCCTGGATGCTCACATAAGAACTCGTAGCATTGATCCATGACTTGTTTGTCCTGGATGTTAAGCTCCACGAGCATTGCCCAAATATCAGACTCTGAGTATTGGTATGAGGCATGGCGTCGATGGTGGTGTACATGCTCAACATATAGGTCATTTCTACATCTAATTTCGACAACTATATCTTGAGTTGTCGTTGCCTGTGCACGAGAAATATCCACCAACTGAGAGGCATTTTCATTTCCATCCTTCATTGATGACACACATTGTTGAAGATTAGTATTCAACAATGCAAAATGTTCATCAATACCATCCATAGTAGAGCCTTTTCTCTTTGATCCTCGAGATGAGGATGTGCCCGCAGAGCCAACAAACGACATAGAAGGAGTGTTTGACGGCGTGTCAGAAGAAGTGTCACTAGATTGGAAGTGAGGACCAGGTGATCGTGGGACGTAGTCATCTGTCTCCTCATAATTGGGTTGGTCGGGGATATAATCTATATTATTGTCCCCAAGGTTGACACTGAAATTGCTCATGTCAGGAGGTGAATTGATGTCACAGGCTGTTCTGACCCGACTTCCCGTGACTCTATCATTAGACCACAACTCCTCCATGAGATCATAATGGGGAATGGGATTCACATGCCATTTCGTCGCAGATGGTTTGGCCTACATAGATGTCACATATTAGTATTTTATGCCAAATGTGAAGTTTGTTAAATAAAAAATACTTATCATTGTACCTTAATCAGCTCACTCCAAACTTCGTCCTCGACTTCAAAATGTTTGGTGGTCTGGTTCCATGCGAAACCACTCAATCCCCCAAACATATCATGGACTTCCCTCCACCTGTCTTTGAGGCTTTTCTAGCGGTTCTTCACATGATTTTTCTTAATACCCGATAAGCCAGCCTCATTTAAAGTCATAACTATGTTAGTGTATCCTTGAGTGGTCCAACTACCATCAATTCTACACCCTTTTCGTACCTCGTCAATCATTGCATTGAGCAAAATTAGGTCCATCTTCGTCGTCCACTTCGTGAACTCTCGATAAGAACCTGATGAATTTGAAGCAACATTTTTCCTGCGATCCATCTAATTAACTTAACTAAAGTTAGAATGACAAACATTGAAGAATAGGAGGAAATATATTATTTCATGAAATTAATTGTTTACATAATTTTGCCATATTTTGTTTGCTATAGTGTCCTTAATATGACACCCTAGCCTATAATCATGCTCACGAGCATGGGTGGTGGTTGCTTGGACATCTTCTTGTAACAATTCATTATCTAATTCTTCAATTAGAGACTCATCATTGTCGACCCCGCGAAGAAAGTTATGCAGAATACAACAACCTAAAACAATTTTTGTCATAGTATCGACATCATAATGTGACTCAGTCCCACTGGCTATAATTGGAAATCGTTTTTTCAGTACCCCAAATGTTCTCTCAATTACATTTCTAAGTGATGAATGTCGAAGATTAAACAACTCTTTAGCATTTTGTGGCCCTCTTCGCGAATATTCTTTCAAATGGTATCTAACCCCACGATAAAGTGTTATTATATTTGGTTTAACATAAAACCAGCATTACCAAGATAGTATTTTCCTACAAAGATAGTGGAAAGTTGCGTTAGTATATACTACTATAACCTATTTATTCTTCTGCACACCCAATCCCCTAAAACTAACCTTCTGGAATAACCAAAGGATCGTCTCGTACCAAAGCGTCTTTTAATATCCTTGAATCCGAGGTTGTTCCTTCCCAACCGGCCAGGACATATGTGAACTTCATGTCAAAGTCACACGTTGCAAATATGTTTTGAGTTGGCCAATCTTTTCTCCCTCGAAAACGAGGTGCATCAGCACGTGAAA
>Ga0123342_1008469_pt1 | contig 12912 bp, 5 predicted proteins | sample Turbeawhitnodule_FD_89960 | JGI IMG/M metagenome (GOLD analysis project Ga0123342, IMG submission 89960) | Root nodule microbial communities of legume samples collected from Mexico - Turtle bean Mexico white nodule | ecosystem: Host-associated > Plants > Roots > Nodule | place: Mexico: Nepantla...
AAGACAAATTTATCATTCTGCTTTGAAAAAAACGCTGTCCGCTGTTAAATATAATGGCGAAACTTCCAAAGTTGTCCAACTTTTTTTCCTTTCTGATATTGTATTTTTTGCCTTTAACTCTGAGTGTAGTGTACTTTTGCTTTTCTTTTGTTCTTGATGGGAAAATGAGTAAAATGAAAGCCGTTTTGAAACGGAAATTGTGTGGTTTATGCGGTCTTTTCCTCAGTCTTTTATGTACTCTTTTTTTCTGTCCTTATTTCAGTGTCAACTTATTGGAATACTGGGAAATTTTAGCTGTCTGATTTCTCTATAATTGTAGAGGCTTCTTTTCACAGCTCATACAATTCTGGACCTGCACGCAATTCTTATCAACGGTCTTGAATTTTCACCAGGAAGCTAAAGCCATAAATGGCGTTCTCGAATCTTGGTTTTAGAAGTTAGCTTCAATGATGGGTAGTAGGAGTGGTGATGCAACGCCCAAAAATATTTAATAAATAATATAATTTTAATTTTTTTTCTTTTATTTTTATTAATTTCTTTAAATGAGATAAATATCATTAATTAATAAAGTTTAAAAATAACTATTATTTTAAAAAATTAACTTATTATAAATAAAAAAAATTCAGAGTAGTGTATCTCCTAACAAAAGAAATATAACATCCTTTACTATATTGTCCATGTTAGTATGTGATTTGAGATATAAGGTAAGCCTTAATTGGGATTCCATATTTTCATAATGATGTTTTCTTAAGTGAAATATTTTCTAAATTACGTACATTTGTTGTATTTAAGGAATTGCAGAAGGAATTTCACAGGATTATTACCTCTCTGTTCCGGATATATGTAGTAGCAAATACGATTTTTTTGTTCTGGATTCACAGTGGAAAGGAATTTGGTAGACTATATGTATCTCAACAGGTACTTGAGAAGTAGGATGTACCTTTCTAGAAAATAGTGAAAACTTTAAGAAACAAAAATAATTTACTATCATAGCTTACAAACGTGGTATAATGCAATTCAACTAGACACGGACGCTTTTGTGGTCTCGTCATGCCATATCATATCTAGAAAATAATTGTAAGGATGAGTCTCATCCTTAGTACTAATCGTTTACTATTAATCCTTCTTGGTACAACTAGCTTTAAAAAGGTGAGTAGTTAGAATAAATATTAAACTTTATTTTCAGCATATTAGACTACACCATATTGAATCAAGCAAAAAAAAAAAACATAATGTTTCACTAAATACAAAAGTTGTGTTGAATTCTCTTTTAAACAATTAACTTAGGAGATTTCACCAATCAATTGAATGATTAGAAAACAAGTACGCAACTTTTAATTACAAATGAGTACACGAATTATTTTTTATTTCCACGAATGTATTAACCACTTCTTGTTAACTTTCTTAATCTCCATCAAAGATTAAAAACTATGAGTGAACTTTAATGTTTATCTTCAACACACTTGATTCATAAAATTTTTATTTAATTCTTCCATGTGCCCTTGCAATTTTTCTGCTTAAGGAAATAATTCAAATTGATTTGTATGTGATAATTAATTGTGATTAGGTATGACAATGCGAGTTTTGGTATGTCTCACATTTGGCTCATAAAAAGCGGATTAACGTGCTATCTTTCATCATCACAAAGAAAAATACAAATAATCTCTTTAGTAGTGATGTAAACCTTAGAAGGTTGGAAGGATCTTGATGAATGAAAAAGTTGTTTGAAAACTCAAAACTCAAAAAAAGTGGAACAATAATGGTAGAAGTATGAAGAACATGGATGGTAGCATGAGACATGTTTCAAACAATTAAGAAAGCAATACCAAATTGTAAAATGAAATAGAAAAGGGGTTGAAAAATAAAGTAAATAGATAAAATATACCTTCAAGAAAAATTCCAAAGGATAAATGCCTTTCAAAGATGACTCACAAGGATAAGACCAAAGCAGGGGAAAATAACTCTTAAGTCCTATTTATAAAAGGAATTCCATAACCTAAAATGTGAAAAGACACTTTCATGTGAATTAAAAGTTTAGAATCTTAAGTAGATTAGATTAATTAAAAAGATTAACTATTTCTATTATTAGTTAACTTTTAACTAAACAAGACAATGAGTGACTTCTTAAATTAAGAAAAAGACACAAATTTTTTCTTGATGTTAAGAGTTAATTGTAGAATCACAAGAGTTACTCAAAATACAAAAATGATGTAGACATGATTGAAAATTCAAAGAGTTTCAACCATCACATGTAATTTGAAAATAACATGTATTGACCGAAATTTTTTTCATTGTCTCGTGATGAAATCATTCATTATATCTTGAGATCAATTATTTGATTATAAAATATTATGTGAATCAATAAATATTTTATAATTTAAATGTTTATAAAATCAAGTATTTATCTATTTTTTTTAATTTCTTAAACATTCTTATTCTTATTGTGAATTTCCTTTAAAAATTATTATTTTTTCTTTATTTTTTTTATCATATTACATATATATATATTACTTTTCTTTTTGTGAGCAAGTTCTTCCTTTTCCGACGATGTGTTCCTAGATTTATTTTTTCAACATAAATATTTTATTTTATTAAAATAAATTGTATAAAAAAATTGGTGATATTGGCATGTTTTTGTGTTTTTAACTATTATTAATATGAAACATCAATTAACTTGTTTAATTACTAACGTTTATTAACAAATAATTGATTAACCTCTTGCCTCCCACTACATTTTCAACTCTTAAGTCACCAGGAATGCTATATAAGTAATTGTTTGCATAACTTAACATGTGCTTTCATAGCTCAGTTGGTTAGAGCACCCGTTTAGTAAGCGGGAGGTCTTGAGTTCGACTCTCAATGAAAGCATTTGTTGATTTTTGCATTTTATGCCCAACTATTTTGGGTATCTGACTATCACAATTACCCATGAATCTCTTCACGCACCAACACCACATTTATACTTTGATGAATATGTTTTCATCATTTTTTTTTCTTATGGTTATCTGTTTTTACTTTTTTTCACTATTTATGTTTTTGACATTTGTGATTTATTGCCATTTATAATATGTTCATATGTTAATTCTATTGTTTATGATAAATATTTAAATCTATTGCCAATTCCCTATATTATTGTTAATATGTAGATATTTGTTTACCATATGTTATAGCACCACTTATACTAAATTTTCCAAATTTGGATGGCATATTGACAATGGAAACCAAAGTAAAGTTCCAAACGATGAACCTGTTAGACGAGGTGTGTTGTCTTCTAATTTTGTTTGGATTTCAGATTACCATTATAGAAAAAGTAACATGTTTTTTCTTTTGAAAATGATCATGGTTTAGTTGATCGTGCTTTTGCCATCGAGTTCGGGTCTGAATTTGGTCCAACTTGGTTTTTGGTGGATAACGAAGGGCATAGACATATTGTTAAGTATAATATGGACATGTATGTTCCTGAGATCATTAGAGGATGGTCTCAATTTCGCGAATTTTATGGCCTTCATGGCAATCATTTTGTATATTTTGATTATGTAGGAAATAACAGTTTTAAGATTACTTTGTTTTAGGGAAGATCGTCTTCTTCAACCGTGAATAAATTTTATGATCATATCGAGAGTCGTTGCCCTCTCATTAATGGTTCGTATCTTCATTTCACTATCACACTATCTGTGTCAATCAAGTTTATTTTACTGCATCATTTCTTAAGTTTTATTTTACTTTATATTACTTGATTACTGTGTTTATACACATGTTACTTGGCTTTTAGGATCTTCCTATTTCTTTTGCCCTATTTCATTCAGAAAAGCAGGCTAAAGTATACTGTCCTTCATGGACATAAGAGTGAAGTTAAGTGCAAAATCCTGGTATGGCCACTTCCAAAAGCTTCTGTTAATGTTACTTTTATTTCATTACAAGTTATGTTTTGTTTCATTATTACATGTTATGTGTTTGATTTTTTTTTCAAGTTTATTTAATTTAACCATAATAGCAATAATTTAACCGAATAGTGTTCTAATTTGTCTCATAATTGGAAATTCGAATTTGAATATTTTATAATGCAGTATTGTATAAAGCCCAATTTGAATATATTGCATGTCAGAATTGGAAAGTCCACTTTGAATATTGTATGTCAAACCAATAACTAGCTTCAAATAACAAAGACACAGAAGAGTATTTGCATGCAAAAATGTTAAGGACATACCAAATATACAAATCGAGAATACTGAGCAAACAAGATCGAAAATGTTTGTGAATGTTGTTTCCTTCTCAATAGCAATAGCCTGTTCATACAAGGAGAACACATCCTCCATTTTTCTTTGTAATATCAATATCAATGAATAGAAAAGCTGTAAACAAATCAACCTAAAATTAAGTCAAATGTAAAAACACTTAGACAAGCCAACATACCAATCTGTGTTCCATATTTGCAATCATATCTATAGAATTTGCCAAAGTCAAGTTCTTCAGAGGTATCATTTTGGATGAATCAAAGTATCTTATCTCTATTATTTGTTATTAGTCTAGATTTTTTATATTTCTTACATGTTATTTTTTTTATTATATAGACAACATCTATGTTCAGAACTGGATTGATTGCACAAAGTGGAATATAATGTATTGATTGAAGAAGCATTACTGTTGAAAAAGAGGTACTTTAAAAAATATCATTATTTGATATTGGTGAAAAGATTTTTTTAATGGATTCTAATTTTGTTTTAATGGTAAAGGATGTTAGAAACAATGGACTCTCCATCCCAGGACACACCCAACTGTGTGAATCTTCAAAGCAAACTTCTGAAGATGAGTTTCTTCAGACCACTGCCAGGAACACCATAGCAAGGTTGAAGGATTGTAGAGAAGTAAACGTCATTATATATTTAAAATTCTTATTTGTCTTTTGTTTCCACTTATTTTTTACATTTTATTGAAATAGGTCAACACATTCATAGTTCCTGCAACTATAAAACATGTTGTGGATGATGATGATTGGTGGTATATTGCCTGCATTTGTAATAAGGCAGTTTACTCCGACTCCAAAATGTTTTTTTTTTTTGTGAAAAATGCAATAAACATGTAATGAAGGTCACCCTTAAGTACACATTTTGAAATATGTGTTATTGATTTATTCTCGAATATTTATTATAGTACAATACTAATGTGTTGCTTTGAACATATTGTATTTGTATGACAGGTATAAAGTGCAACTTCGTGTGATCGATGACACTGATTCTACAACCTTCATGCTTTTTGACACAGAAGCAAGTTCGCTGCTGAGTAAATCATGTGTTGAAATGTTTGAAAGCCATGATAAGGTTATTGTTGCACACCTTTAGATGTGAATTATATATATATATATATATATATATATATTTATATATATATAACCTGTGCATTGATTAATTTGAATTTCATTTTTATTTTAGAACGAAAATCTTCCAAATGAATTTGCAGAAATATTGGAGAAAAATGTTTTGTTTAAGGTTAATTCAAAAATGGATAAAGGCTTCAGGTTTGAGCAAACCTTTAGAGTGAAAAAAAAATTGTGTGGATGAAGACATCATTCAACGTTTCATCAATGACAATAATAGTTCATTGGTAAGTTATGTTTTACTGTACAATGTCTGTAATATAAAATGTTTGTTATGCACTGATTTGTTTAAATCCTCATTTGTTTGATAAGGAGATATATGACCAAGATGGAAAAAAAAGAAAAGGAAAGCTAGCATTAACTGATGCTTTCTATGAGAACATCACAGAGGTATAAATAAATTCTAATAGACAATAGCATTAGTTGAAAACATTTGTTATGAACGTGTGTATTGAAACAATATTTGTTGACAACGTTTGGGAGTGAATGCAATGAGTCGCAATCTCAAATTATGGATTTGAGTAATGACAGTGTTACAGTGACTTCATTCTTATTTAAACATGTATAATTCATTTGAGATTTGATTATTAATGTGAATAATCAAATGTGTTGTTTGTATCTTTCAAATGTGTTATGTCGTGCATAACTTTAACCGTGTAATGGATTTATTAATAGGTTGTAATAAATGAAATTTCAAGCGTAGTATTGGATTTGAGCTCAAATATTCTTTCTTTGGTGACATTACGATGAATAGATTGCCCAACTGTTGCTAAACTTTATTGATATTTGTGAATACAATTACACAAAAGAATTTGCATTAAGCCTTATGAATTTTGTGAATGAAAGTTATGACATTCAAATTCAAGTCAGCTAAGATGCAATTTTGTAAGAGTTGTTGAATTTTGACATTAATATCATGTTCAAAAGCTTCCAATAATTCTGAAAACAAATTGCATAAAAAACCATCTCCTTTTATTATTTTGTATAAATTTAGTATCTTTATTATATTGTATAAATTTTTGTACTTACAAATGGTATGAGATTATTGTATTAGGAGAAAGTATATATGTTGTAAAATTTATTATTATTAAAACATTTCAATTTAAGGTCGTATAAAATTATTTATATAAGACACTTTAATATAATATATCTCTATGCATCTTTATTGCAACAAAAAAGTTAAAATATATACCTACATAAATTACAATTATTTAATTATTTATTAATATATTAATAATATTTCATAAATACAATCTTTCCCATTTTCATAGATAAAATCTTTCTCGAGCAAGTCACGGTTAATAACCTAGTATCTCCACAACCAAAACTTAATAGAATTGAACTATTTTTTTTAAATAAGGGTGTTTTTAGAATTAAATAAGTTACTGGGGTGCACAAGAAGGTATAGAGGTGCAGTAAGAAGCAGCCCTTAGCAGGGGCACCCCAGGCCTAGGCCCGTTAGCATCTAATTTTCCCGCCACATATAGATGTTGATCTTCCCGCCACTGCACTACTCTCACACATCAATCGGAGATTCCTTCCTTTCCCATTTCGCAAATTCAATTCTTCGTTCCACTTCACAATTTCGGTCGCTAAGCAAATGATCCCACAACAAGAACCCGATTTCAATCTCAATCACCTCAAGCTATATTACGGTTTGTTACTTTCGCTTCCCGTTTTTTCTTTTCATTTAATCTCCGTATCAAAGTATCATAATTTGTATTTTTTCGTACTGGGTTTGACCTCTTCAACGTTTTATCTTCTTGTTTCCTCAGGAAAGCTGTTTCCTTTTGCTGATTTAGTCAGATGGGTGTCTTATGGCAACGGTAATATCGCCAAATGCTTGCTTCTGACGAGTGTAGAATGACGGCACATTCTTAATTCTAAGCTCAAGAGTTACATGTGTTTATAGTCCTACAAATAAATGGATATCTGTTTTTAATCCATCTAAAATAATAGTCTCGTTTTTGTTCCGCAGTTATAGAAATATGTTAGGTTTTGTTGTCCTTGTTCTTTTCTAAAATCCGACTCTTTTTGCTTTTTCATTTGTGGAAATAGGATCCCACATGGCACGTTTGGTAATTTTCATAAAAGGACAAAGTGAACATCTCCTAATTTAGTGCCCTCAAGACATGATTCACTTTAGTTTTAAGTTATGTTTTTATATTTTTGTTTGTAGATGGGAAGCACCCAGGTTGTGATCAGTCCTACTTGGGGCGAAGAGAGTTTTCCTTCACTTTGGAGAATGATATTTATCTGCGTTTCCAATCTTTCAACAATACCCTTGAGCTCGAAAATTCAGTCAAAGAGAAGTCCCCTGTTAAGATAGATATTGGACCTGTCTACTCTGTTGATGTAATATGTCCCCCCTTCTTGTTATGCAACAAGTTCTTATAATTCATGCAAGAATTATGATGACTTTTTTTTTCTTCATTAATCTTTTTGTGATGATAGCTTTTATTCACTCACCTATTCTGTTCCTTGTATTTTATTTGGTTTAGCCTGCAAAAAGGTATGCCTATGCACAGGGTGAAAATAACGTCTTTGCCCCAGTTGAGAGAGAGTTGATTTTTGATATAGTAAGAATTTTCTTTCAGTCTCCAAGTGAAGCCTTTAGCTATTGTGGCCTCCTTCACGTTTGACACCCTTTATATTTTTTGGGTTTCTGTAGGATATGACAGACTATGATGATGTTAGATACTGCTGCTCAGGTGCTGATGTTTGTTTGGTTTGCTGGCCGTTGATGACTATAGCAATCAAAGTGATTGATACTGCCTTAAGAGGTACTAGTTTGCATCTTATTTCATATTAGAGAGACCGTGCAATTTTGGCATATACATTCATTGCATTGAAATAATAAGATAGCAGTACATATCTTAACATAGAAAGACCATGGGAGTGGGTGGAAATCCTTCCAAATAATTAAAGTTTGCCTCATAATCACCAGTGACTTTACTGGATGTAGTCATCCCTAATCATAATAGGTTTCTTTTTGCCGAAGAAGGAAGTGACAAGATTTCTACTTGAAAATTTATGGGTAGTTGTAGTCTAGACTATGTCTTGCACATTTCGTTATTGCTGGGGAATATATGGCTTCAACAGTGCCTGATATACCTTGTTAGAGGAGACTCAATTGAGTTATTCCGTGATATTTCCTATTATTTGATGTTAATTACACAGATTGCATGTTATGAGGTTCATCCAGCATCTCTTTTGTATTGTTCACATACCACTTCTGATCTTTCATTGTGGTAATCGTATCAAAGATTGCGATTTTCATTTCCTGATTCTTGTTGTCCTTCAGGTTCAGATCCTTGTTATATGAAAATAGTTAAAATACTATGGGGGAGGGGATATAGAATATCCAACATGCATTAAATTTATATACACTAGCTTTGTATGCGGCAACATCAAGTGGGTGTTATTTGGGTGCGTGTTCTCTTTTTGTAACTTTTGTGTGGACTTTGCTTTGGGGCTACTGTTTCAGATGACTTTGGTTTCAAACACGTTCTATGGGTATACAGTGGACGCAGAGGTGTTCATTGCTGGGTCTGTGACAGGAAGGCAAGAAGGTGAGACACTAAGCAATAAAAAGTTATCCTTTGTCTACTTCTGACCGTACACAGTCATAAATTCAAATACCACGTTTACTCATACAGGTTGTCTAATGAGCAGAGAGGTGCTATTGCTGACTATTTTCGAGTGTACAAGGTAAGTATACTGATGACAAGTGTGTTTTGAGTACATGTGGAAGTGTTTGTTGATTTCATATTTTCTCCAGGGCAATGAAAATAGTCATAAGAAGGTTTCTTTGACGGGTGCTGCCCTTCATCCTTTCTTGGCGTAAGTCTTAATGCGAATGATTAACTTTCCGAACCAGATCTCTTATTTCATATCCTAACCTGTATTTTATTATTCCAGGACATCATACACTAATGTTCTCAAGGACTATTTCGAGAAAAATCTGCTTACCGGACAAAATTTACTTGCTACTGAGGAGAGATATGAGAAGATCCTAAACATGATTCCTGATGAATGTACTTTTTTTTTTTCATGTCCTTCATATGAACATTGTTACTTCTTTTCCTGTTATTATCTTATGCGATACACGGTTTACCTCTTGCAGCTATTGCTTCTGAACTTAGGGGAAGATGGCAAGATAGTAGGCGGTCTTCTAGTGCAAAAGAAGACATCAATGTTGTTCGATGGGAACAATTCAAACAGGTGCTGCAATCTGGAAAACATAAGGTATGTAAGCTTCCTTTTAGGAAATGCAGTCTGCTCTCTGCAATATTTGTTCGAACATTTTGATTGTAAATTGTATGCAATAATGTGGAATTTGCTAGAACTAGCATGATTTGTTGTTTCCATTTATTATTAATGTTTTGCTAATACTTTTTGAAGGCACAAGGGCTGCGCCGATGTGTTGAAGAGATTGTGTTCTCCTTTACATATCCCAGGCTAGATATGGAGGTTTGTCGATCAACTGCTTCCCTTTTTCCTATATTCTGTTATTTTTCATATTAGTACCGTTTCTGTAGTCGAAGTGCCGGCAATGTCTATATTACCAATAACACCTTTTGGCTAATTTTAAGTTCAGTCTTAATTTTTGTTCATTATGAATGTTTATGTAATAGGTTTCTAAACATATGAATCACTTGCTTAAAGCACCATTCTGTGTACATCCTAAAACAGGTCAGTATCTAAAATGCACAACTTTTATTGACATAATAAGTTGAATTTTTTATTTGAGGCTTGAGAGTTTACCGATGACATTATAATCATATGGTTTTGTCTTGTGATTTTTAAAAGGAAATTTTGAACTATAAAGTTTTCTGCCTGTATAAATTGCTTGATACATTCACTAGCTTATTTAATTGTTTAGCATTGCATGGTATTCTTCTTTGTTCTAGGTCGTGTTTGTGTTCCTATTGATCCAAATCGGTGTGACGAATTTGATCCTACTACAGTACCCACCCTTTCACAGGTAAACATATTCTGCAATGACAATTTTATGACCTGCATTCAAGGGAGGGGAAAGCTTTCCACTGGTTCAGTTATTTGCGTAGTTTTCGTTAGGGATGTTCCTATTTATTACTTAGAGAGTATTTGGAACATGCATAATGAAACTTGCTCTCTTGTCCAACACATTCTCATGTGGAAAAGGGAAATATCACCTTTTGACATGGCTAAAGTGGGGGGTATAAAGTATGCCTGTATTCCACCGTTGCATTTGTAGTTTTGTACCATAAAAAAACTTTCTGAACACTTTGTGTCTGAATCTTGCTTGATTTTGTGAGTTGTGAGTTTGCAGCTGATAGAGGAGCTTAATTACGAGGGCTCAATATCTGATATTGATGGTGGTAAGTTAATTTTATACTCAAACAATCAAAATTTCCTTTTTGTAAAATCTTCACATTGCCATCACCACGTGTCTTGGACTCTTCGAGTTCAGGTTATGTACATTTATATGTTCCCTCCCTCTAATGCTAATTGCAACCTGGAGTCCAGTACAAGTGAAAGTGGTCTAATACCTTGTTTGATAGCAGAATTGAATAGAACTTCGATTGGAAATGCCATTACGCTCTTCAGATCGTCATTCTTACAGCCTTTACTAAAAGCCTGCAAGGTATATTTTTACTACTGCACTGAACTGCATTCAGTAAACCTCAGGAACGTGACTCATTTTCTGTTTTTCATTTATACGCATTTTTTGTGGCATTGCAACTCAAATTCATCAGAACATTGGTGTTGATGCTGTTAATCTTAATAACTTCACACCCTATTATTACAGATTCAGCATTCAAGTATATGTATCTTAACTACTTTAAATAACGAACATTGCAGGAAGAGATAGAAAATTCGTATAACTTAAAGTTGCAGCAGTCAAAGAATTCTCTTGGTTGGTAGAGCCAAGTATGCTTGATTGGTTAGATAGAGTTGTCAAGAGGTCATATTAGTGGACACAATCAGAAGATGAAATGTTGGTGGTAATTATAAAGAAGCATTTTAACTCCTTTATTTTTTCTACAACTACAACAGTTCTTTCTGCTTCTGGTGAGAGAAAGGCAATTTATTTGAACCTATGTCTTGTGTTACTAAGTGGGCAGATGGCAAAGTCTCTCACAAGGACTTTATATGTAATTACCAATAACATAATTCCTTTAACAATATATGTATTGATTTATTTAGTTTATTGTCACTAATAACATAATCTCTAATGTAATTACTTGAACAAATCTAATACCTTGATATTATTTACATTTATTATAAACAATTTTACTATAAAAGATGCTTTCAATTAAAAAAATAATAAAATAGTTTTAAATATTATTTAATATAGAGTGAACTATAAATAACTTAGAAAATTATAAAACTTACAAAATTAAATGAGTGTGAAATAAATAACTACTTTCAAGAGGGAAAGAACTTAGAAAAACAAAAGATGAAGCGTAAACAACCTTAGATATAAAGAGGAAAATTTTGCAAGAGATGTCGATCATTTTATAGACATTTTGAAAGAATTTTAATAGTAAAGACAAAGGAGTAGATTTTGATTTGTTTTAATAAAAATCTCACTAGAGAATGTAAGAGGAGTTTACTGTATTGTTGCTGTGTTGTGAATTGAGCATCAATTTCACTATGTTGTAAAATTTTATGAACTTATCAGTACCACATACAAGCAGAATTAGAATGGACTAAAAGATTCTGAATTCCACTATGTTGTAAAATTTTAGAAATTTTGTCCAGCTTATATTTGACAGCCATTTTAATACAGGTTGGTCATACATTACTCTTGAACCTAGTTCTTTTTTGGAGTGTCAAGAAACATGTTATTTATGAGCTAAATTGTTTGGAAAGAAAAAGTGATTCTAAGCTGTTAAGTTATATTAGCTGTTATTTACAAAGAAAATGTTTTCGCTTGAATAGTTGACTATTTTTTCATGCACTGACTTATATGAGCCTTAAATGATAAAGATGGTAATAATCAAAGTTAACATTTAAGATAAGAAGAGCCACAACTCTGACAAGTAAATGAAATGTGTTTCTTTACAAAGATATTTTATTTGATGCACCTCAGTAAATTTGCCATCCATATTCTGTGGACTGTAAAGGAGTGTTATTATACCTTCTGTCATACTGCAACAAAAAATATATACAGTTCCAAAGTAAAATTATTGGAAGACTACAAAACAACTTATAACTAAACAACAAGCAGGTTCCAGCACCAAGGGCTGCATGGTTTGAAATTTCAACAGAACTTTCTTTCAGAGTCCTCTGATCATGCTGACGAATCAGCAGAAGGGCTATTACCGGACAAAATCATTATTAGACTTAATTAGACTTAATTACAGGAATATAATCACTTCCCCAATCTCTTGGAAAACCCAGAAACAACAAAGGGTTTCTGTCTTCTGAGGCTGAATATCGATCAATGGCTAAGACCACCCGAGAATTAAAGTGGATTAAAGACATTCTCGCTTCTCTACATGTTCCTCATCCTGACCCAATTCGTCTTTATTGTGATAGTCAAGCAG
>Ga0123342_1008470_pt1 | contig 12911 bp, 5 predicted proteins | sample Turbeawhitnodule_FD_89960 | JGI IMG/M metagenome (GOLD analysis project Ga0123342, IMG submission 89960) | Root nodule microbial communities of legume samples collected from Mexico - Turtle bean Mexico white nodule | ecosystem: Host-associated > Plants > Roots > Nodule | place: Mexico: Nepantla...
AAAACCCCCCCCCCCCCCCCCCCCCAAACCCTTCACATTCATCTCCTTACATTATATGGGGAAAAATAATTAATTGACCAGAAGAATTCAAGTTTCCAACATTAGAAAAGGGGGGCGGGTTCATCATAACAAAAAATAGAAATCAATAAAGTAAAAGTTTTTCCAATCAAAACCAAGTTTCTGGAAACTCACTCCAAAACAGGGTCTTTCTTAATGGAAAAATAAAACAAAGAAAAAATAGAAAACATCAATTGGTTAAAATTGGCCAAACTCCATATATTATCAACTAGTACAGATTACAAAATCCTAAGTATGGTTTTAATAATTAATTAATAATTATTAATTATACACAACAAAACCATAGCTTCTCAATCATATATGTTCTATTGACAAACCTTATCCATGTGATGATGAGATATACGTAATTGGTATGAATAACTCAAATTAATAGCCAGTGGAACAAGAGTTGTAAGGTATGACCTAACCATGTGTCAAGAACCAAAATTGACAACCAACACAATCTAAAAGGTGGTTTAAGTTTTTCTAACCAGAAAATGTAATCCATTCAGTACGTTTGTCCTTGTCACTATCTAAATTTCATGTGAAAATCATGAAATACAAGAGATCAAATGTAATGGAGGACTTACAACACAGGTTAAAATATTCTGTTACAACACAATAAAGTTTGAATTAGAATATAGGATTACCTTGACTGTGTAACGGCCATCTGCAGATACTGGACTTGTATCCAAATTCTGTTTTAATGAACCATTCTCTTTATTCAATCTAACAATATGATCCTGGAAAGTTGAAAAAGTCAGATAGTTAAACTTAACAAAAGGCCAGTAATAAATATTTCAACTTAATAAGTTAGACAAATTGTTAATTGACACTTTCTGGAACCTCTGCTCAGCCTGAAATAGATATCACATAATAACTAAAATCCAACAATATATTTGAAAATATAAAGAACCTTTTTGTGTGGGCAAAGGGGAGAAGGGATCAAAGTTTTAGAAATAAAAAAATTGAGTTCTTCAAGCCATGCATTACAGCTGAGTTCACCTTAATTAATACAAAAACAATATAAGGTCCAAATTGGAAATTACAGTCTGCCTTGGATCCATATTACAATGTGATGGAAAGAAAGATTAATCATGATCCAGGATTCAAGTTGGGTGGATGAAATTGAAAAATGCTTAATCATAATTTGTGGACAAAAAAGTTCCAATAAAACTCAAGAAAATTATATCAGATAGCTACAAGAGAATAGTGCTCAATAGCAGTGAGAGTTTAGCAGAAGTGCTGATAAGAGCAAATTAAGTGTAGTGGAGATGAATATAAGGTGGACAAGAGGATATAGAAGATCTAGAAATGACATTATTTGAGAATAAGTTGGAGCAGTTCCTGTCGAGGAGAAGATAATAGAAATTTCCATATGGTCTGTTTGATCATGTGCCTATGGCTTCCCATAATCTAAAATTAGCTAGAGAAGACTTATACAAATTAGGTTATACATAAACTAATTTTAGCTTCTACGAGAAGTTTAATTTATGTTTCTTTTTTATTTTCTTCTACTATAAGTGTTTATAGAGAAAATTATCTGTAGTTGAACATTAAGTAATTCCAACAATTCAACATAAGAAACAGCAACAGAAAATTCAACATACTACTGGTACACATGTAGATAAGTAATAACCAGGGATATACCTCTTTTTCTTTTAATATAGCTGCATAATTAACAGATAGTGCTTTAACTTCTGCCTCAGAAGCTTGAAGTCTCTTGATTTCTGCTTTATATTGTTCTATCTACAAGAAATAATATGAAATTAAGAAATGACGTCTTTAACCACAAAACAAATCTGACCTATTACTATATTCTACTCGACAATTCAGAGGGAAATATATGGCACAGAATTTGAATTTGAATACATAACACTTTCATGCATTAGGTAAAAGAAAATTTAATTCGCACAAGCTAATTTTTTTTCATATGAGAAAAGGATTAAATAATATAGAAAAGAAGGATACAAGAAGGAAATAAGAAATCCTCAAGAACTATAGAAATGCATTAGGTAAAAGTGGTGTGTTCATACAATCATATGTACAGCAATGAGATATTGCTTATCAGACAATGGATGGAAAGTGCGTGGACGTGTGTTTAATACACTCTCCATGAGAGAAAAAGTGTGCTGACGTTTAGCTAAGAAGGGAGCTGTTTCTCCGAGTTGTTTGGAAGTTTTGCAAGAAAAAACAGAAAAACGGGGGCAAGAAACAATCAACCCAGCATGTCAATCTTTAAGAAGATTTAACAAGGAACCCCCCCTAAAGAGACCATGAGCATAACAACACAAAGTAGCTAGAAAATTGCTTAATCCCAAATGAACTTGTTGGATATCTCATATCCACTATAGATATGACCAAATTATAATATATAAGTGGGATGCAAACCTCACCTTACAAATCAGTTTTGTGACGTTGAGTTAGACTTTAAAGTTCATTTTACAAGATGGTATCAAGTCCTATCTTAATGTGATTTGTTGGGCTTGTTGTGCTACTCGCTATCGAGCCCTCCTCTATTTCAATGCTACATCCTTACCTTACAATTCAGTTTTGTAAGGTTGAATTAAGTTAAAGTTCACTTTTATAAGATTTTCGATATTGAGCTTTCCTATATTCCTATGCTTGATGTACGGAGTGTGAGGAAATAAGTTAGAAATCTCGCATCAACTAAAGATATGACCAAACTAATATACAATTGAGGTGCAAACCTCACCTTTCAAGTTGGTTTTGTGAGGTTGGGTTAAACAAAAAGTCTACTTTCGCATGTGTCAGTATCATTTCTGGAGCCAGTTGATTTCTTATAAACTTGTTCTGTATCTTCTCTTGAGAATTGAGATCCAGTTTGGCAAGTAAGCCAATGCATTGGTTTAATGACCAAGGATTCAACACCAGATGGACTACAATGTAGACATGAAGCAGGGAACCGTGGCCAATACTCTACTAGAGGTAGAAATTCTATTAGGATTTGCTTTAAAAGGCATTTCCCACACCCCTCACGGACGAAACACAGTGATACCAAATTAAGAATCAGAAGTATTAATAGACCCTACAATGTCCTTTTTCATCCACTTGTATATTGTATACACTGTCTTGGAAGTCAGAGTCCTTGTAGGTTCATCATTGGAACTTTACTTGCTCCTGTTCAAAGACATTCTTCAAGCATCTCATATAGAACAGGTGATCAACAGTAATTATTTACAATTCTTAATTGCTCTACGAGTTATCAACACGACCTCACACCTAGGGTTCAGTGACACCACCCCTAAATTAAACGCAACGATTTGCTGCTATCCTGCTTCCACTCTGAATTCAAATCCGAAATCTCCGACATTCAATAACTCGTAAAGCATTCACAATCGCTAGCTAATATTGCAATGTTCCACGCGACTTCCAAATATCGTATCTAAAAACCAAACAAAAACGCAGAGAATTTGAGAAGGTACCTCAGAAGCGTAGGGGTGATCGGTCATTCCGTTGGGCGGCGGAGAGCTGGGAAGCGAATTGGAATGGGCGAAGGTGTGAGAATTGCGGCGGTCGGAGACGGCGGGGCTGACAAGGTGGTGTTCGTCGTCGTCGTCGTCGTCGTGAGCGTAATGAACGTCGAGGGCGATCTTGTTCAAATTCTCCTTGAAGTTGGCGATTGTGCCCCACATGGTTGAATGTGAGGAATTGGGGTTTGGGAGGGGATTTCAATTGGCGCTGTTAAATCCGTGATTGGGTGATGAGCGCGCACTGCAATTTCTGCTGGATCTTGTCTTACTTGCTATATATCGATCCCTTCCTTCTCCTTTTCTTACCAATGCAATTTTTGGACCAACTCCTTTGTTGTTTTTTTTTTTTCTGTTATAATAACAACATAACAATATAATAATAATAATAATAAATCTATATGAATATCGAAGAGGATTCCATTTTCTATAAAAAAAAATAGTTTATCCATTTTTTTTAATTTTATCAATATTTAATATATTTTATTTTATTAGTACAATGAATTTGTCTTTTTTATATGAATTACTTATAAAATAAAATTATTTTTTAATTTTTATATTAATGTTACAGGACAATTTTTATATGCAAACTAACTTCTCACTCCTCTTTTAATTCTTTTTCTTTAAAACAATAAAAGAAAGAAATAACATACTCTCACCCTCATTTCTTCCCGCACCAAATTTCAGATATAAAATAAAATAACATTCATTTTCAATCACTCTTTCACTCCATTTCAAACAATTATTTTTTGATAAAACTATCATTCTTTTGTATCTGCTAAGTGAATCATAACATTAACATAAACATCATCACACCCTTCGATCCCTAAATCCTAAATCCTAAGAAGAGAAAAAGCTTGAAGAAAAAGAGAAACTCAGATCAAAGGAGAAGAAAAAAAAAAGATTGATTAATCAATTCATCATTTTTCTTTTACATATTATTTTTTTCTTTTTAATTTTAACTTATCCAAAATTATTTTTATATGTATGTTAAATTTCTATTATCATAAAAATATGGATACGTATGTGTTTCCGTTAGTGTTGATAATAATAATGTCCAAGACATTTTTTTATACTACAAAAATATACTTAAACATGTAGAATAGTCCACTTTTTTATATCTCCTTAATGTATTTTGGGTTTGACTCTTTTTATTTTCAGTCAAGAAATATATTTTTAATAATTTTATTTTTATCAAATTTTATTAAGATTTCTCCTTTTTTTAATTGATAAATTTAACACTCAAACTTTTTCAGTTGTTGTTAAATTTTAAAGACTAAATCCATCAATATAAAAGAAATACATGAACTTTGATATTAAAAACATTTTTTTCTTTTTAGTTTCTACTGTCTAATATAATAAATGGTTAAGTTGAACAAAAAAATAACTATTGCTTTCTTAGACACGGCATAATTTGCCTTCAACAAGTATTTTCAAACCCTATATTTCCGTTATAAGATTATCTGTTTTTAAATAATAGTCATTTTTAAAAGAAAGTATTCCTTTTTATTTATCAGTTTTAAAGTTTAAGATAATATTTTTCAATTATATATTATTTTTATTTTTATTATACATTGAAAATTGTTTTTAAAAAAACTAAAAGTATATAGTAATCATTTATATAAAAGTATATTAGAAATAAAACAATAAAATGTTTTTCTTTACTGAGCCATTGAATCTTAAATGACTATTATTATATCACATTTCTTATGTTGAATTCAATTTCAACATTAATATAATGATTAAATTTTTTTATCAATTTTTAATTATTTTAATCACAAATAAATTTAACGATATTTTAGAAATTTAGTGATCAATTTAGTCGTTAAAAAAATAATTTATAGTGCTCCTCAATTGTAGGTTCATATGTTTGTATGTTATAGGAGTCCAATTTTGGTTTTTCAGTCAAACCCTACATTATAGTATGTCTTGTTAATCAAAACTTTCTTGAAATTGCTTCACGTAAGTTTTGTGTACCTTTGGTGGGCTTGTGCTAACTATATTTTTTTTAGACAGTTTCTTCTTGCACCTCCATAGGTTATTCTCATATCTGCATAAATTTTTGTATTTCCAAAATGGTAGAGAGAGAAAAAACTAAAATCTCAAAATACCTAAAAAATACCTAAATAATACTTAAAATAAAAAATTAATAGTAAATGATAGATTTTTGGAATTTTAGTGGACCCCAATCCCCTTCGGATAGTGACCAGGTGATTCGTTATCTCGTTTTGAGCAACTCTCATTTTTTACGCGTCTCCATCTGACTTCTCTATCAAAAGTTATGGTCGTTTCAAGTTTTTTCATACTAATTTTTGCCAACTCCAAATCTATCACTCTTCTCTTCAATATTAGGACTCCTCCATCAAATATCCATTGAATGAAGTTCCCACAAACCTTAATCAACATATACATGCAAATATTTATTATAAAATTAATTAAAAAATTTAGGGAGACACCGTGCACCAGTCCTGACAACGTGTGTGTGGTGGGTGTTGTCGGTGTGTGGAGGGTGTTGTGTTGCCATGCGAAGGTGAAGGGTTGGCGCAGTTTAGATTCGCGCCGCGAGCTGAAGCGGAGGAGGGTTGGGCGGTGTTCGGTGCATTAATGGAGGACGCACTACGGGAGAGAGAGTGGCGAGGTTGGTGTTGAGTGGCGTGGTTGGGTAGCGGGGTTGAGTGGCGTGAGGGAGAGTAAGGAGGATGAAGATGAAGTGGAGTGAGAGTGTAAGGAGTCCACGCGAATGAATATGTTCAAGGATACACAGATAACGGCGGTTCACGAGGAATCGTCACAGATTACACACAAACACACATATAACGACGATTCAGGTGGGAACCATCGTTAAAAAGACGAAAATTTCAAAAGAATTACAAAATACCACCAACTTTTTTGTTACGACAGTTCTTTATGAACTGTCTTTGTACGGTGTCGTATATTTTGTCTTATGTACTAGTGATAACCTTTTTTTATCTGAAATTTAGTTATGGATATAGAGATTCTTATTATGTCTTAAATTATGAAAAACTTATAGTTTAATTTTATTTAAAGATAGATTTTTTTGAAAATTCAACTTGATATTAAGAATGAGATGCATTCTTTGATACAATTAGAAACTCGGGTAATTGTTAATCTATAAAATAATTTTTTGTGTGTGTTTTGATTAATTAAAAAAGAGAGATTTAGTTTGGAATACAAGGTTCAAAAGCACTTATACAGTGAAGTAAAAATGTTTCCATAAGATTAACAATTTACTTATATCTTACAAAGACTTGGAGCAGTTCGATATTTTTTTTTTTCTTTATATCTTCTTTAAGACAATAATTTTAAATAATATATCAAACATTAAATACAAAGATATTCAAATTGTAGTTCCCTAAAGACTACTTCTTCTAGATCCCATTCATTGCATTGAAATAGAAGTTTTTATATAATTTTTCAGAAGTTCGACTCTACTAAGCATTTAAAATGTTAAAAAAATTAACTTTGACTTTGACTTAATTAATTTAGACAGTGACAATTTAATTTATCATTTATAATGTAAGTAGATATTGACAATAAATACATAAATAATAAAAAAATGATAATAATGTTAATAAAATGAATAAAATAAACGAGATTAAATAATACAAATCTTATCACATGCAAGGTGTGAGTAATGATGTTACACCTAGTTGTTGCAATCATCAATTTTCAAATTAGGCCGCAAGTTTGGAACAGCAGTGCAGCAGCCATTCCAAATTCCAATTTGCTCCCTCCATTTTTTCAAATATATAATCTTATAAAATTTATAAAATGAAGTTTGTATTTATTTATATAGATTTTTTAAAAACATTTTAAATGAGATAAAAACATGAAAAGTATATAAACAGTGTAAGGAATTTGAAATGATCCGGTTGAAGATTTCATATCAATTAGAGATTAGGACATTTTATTGTATATAAGTGAGTACAAACCTCACCTCACGAGTCGGTTTTATGAGGTTGAGTTAAGTTTAAAGTCCACTTCTTAATATGATATCGACCACCCGCTATCGAACCGTTATCGGACTATCCATAACGTATATCTTTACGCACGAGTTGGTAGCCTCAACGTGAGGGGGTGAGATCTCGCTAAATTTTAATTGAAGAGTCATAAAATTATTGGTTTAAGATTTGGATTGAGATAATATTTTGATCTTTTATATAATTTTTTTATAACTTATTATATCTGAATATCTTTAATAACTCATTTCAAAGATTTAATTACTATATTAAAACGAATGATTTTGTTATAGAAACTTAGTTTAGCATGGAATGAAGTTAAATGTACACTATATAATACCATTTAAGCTTAAAGTATTTTAAGTAATTTGTATTATGAGATTACAAACTTAACATTGTAGAAGTAATGTTAATGAGGCATTGTGGAGATAATTAATGTGATATAATTAAAGAAAGTAGTAGGTGCAATAATAATGTGAGAAAAAAGGGTGACAGGATTATAAGAGCATGTAGAGAGTGATGATGTGAAGCTGGTAGAATAATAAACAAATATTGCATGAGGGCTCGACCACGTGGGTTCATATGAAGAAATCCAGGGATTGGGTTCACCACATTAACCACTTTTTACGTGTTTCGAATGACTTTTATGACATTATGGGAGTGCTAAAAAAATGTAATGCGTGCAAAATTTAATTTCCCATAAATTTTTTTCAATATAAAACTCTACTTTATATTTCAAACTCCAGCTCCTCAAAAATTATATTAGTCCATGCTTCTTTAATATTTAATTTTTCAAGAAACTATGACTTTATTTTTTGTTGATTTTTTTCTACTTCATATTACGTGACTTTCTTCTCTCTTTGGTTTGTTGTCTTCTTTTTTTCACAAATTTTAGTATATGTGAAATACATTCTTATGCTTTAGGGAGATATCGATATTCAGTGTTCGATATAATTAATGTATGATGATGACGTATTTTTTCAAAATTTGTAACTATTTATATGATAATTATGTGATCATTGTTATTGGATTAGATTAATGTTGGAATCATGATTAAGATCATATTATTTAGTATTTTTAGGTTTGTTAATTTTCTATTAGACTTAATGAATTTGATAATGTCGATCGACACTAATCGGAAGTTGAAATCTTCATCTTTCGTGTTAAATTTAGGTTGTTTATTGTGGAAAATTTAAAACTATCCATCTTATAAAAATATATGTAAGGAATATTCCATAAAAAATATTTTATGAGAAATAAACTTTCTACCAAAACAAAAAAAATAGAATTTTCTTTAGTGATACGTATATCCAAAATCTTGTACATGTGGAATGTAGAAGTAAAATGGCTTTCAAATGACTACTCAAAATATTTATATCTTTTTACATAAACACCAAAAAATATATATATATATATATATATATATATAATATTAATTTTTTTATCTACCAGTTGAAATACATAAGTAATTGTTGTAATATATTACTCATAAACTTCTTTTTTGTTAGAATGATTTATATCTCATTCTTATAACCCATTTATATAGGAATAAATTCATTAAAATATGCAGATGAGTAAGATTAAGTGAAAATATTGATTTTCTCACCGTTTCACTAACTTCTAACTACAGTTGTTCTTAATTGTAGTGAACAGAGGCATATTTTGACTCCACTTACTTTCATTTATTTGAAAATTTAATTGTTTTCATTTTCAACACACCAAAACTTGATTTTAGTCTGAGTTTTAAATTGATGAACTTAATTTTATAATTTCATATATGTAAATTTAGTTTATCTTTTAATTTTTTTGACAATAAAAATTGTTATTGAATATTATATTTTAGCAATATTTTTACTATTTGAAGGACTAACTTTACCAATTTAAAAATACAAAAACTAAAATATACATCTTTCTTCTTATATATACAAATATATACTTGCTCTTTGGATGATTGTTTTTTTTAAGCTAGAAATCCCTAATCCCTCATTCTTTTATTTATATATTTTTTGATAATATATTTATATTTATATATAAAAATGATTCCTCTTTATAATCGTTTTTTGGTATATATAATAATTTTCTAATTCTACTATCATTCAATATATCTCATTTTATTAGTACAATGAAATATTTTGTCATTTCATATGAATTAGTTAAAAAATAAAATTATTTTACTTTATATGAATTACTTAAAAAATAAAATTATTTTTTAATTTTTTAAATTAATGTTAAGAGACAATTTTTACATGCAAATTAACTTTCTTCACTTCTTCCTTAATTTCTTATTTTAAGATAACAACATAATGAAAGAAAGAAATAACATACTCTTGAAATCTCACATATCAAATAAAATAACATTCATTTCTAATCTCTTTTCACTCCATTTCAAACAATTATATTCTTTGTTAAAATCATCATTATTTTGTATCTATCATCAAGTGAATCATAACCTTAACGTAAACATCATCACGCTCTCCGATCCCAAAATCATTAATGGAAGAAAAAAAAAACTTGAAGAATATGAGAAACTGAAATCAAAAGAGAAGAAAAAAGAGTTCATTAATCAATTCATATTTTTTTTTTCATAATATTTTTTTTTATGTATATTTTTATAGTCATGAAAATTGAACAGAAGAGGAAAAATGGATACAGAAGCAGCACCACAGCACCTGTTTCCATTAGTATACCACTAGTATATATAATCTTTAATGCTTTTGTAGCTGTTGGAGTGACCCATACCTTCTGCAGTATGTTTATTTTTTGTAATTATGTTAAACAGGTGGCCCATACCAGTTAGGTGGTAAGATCGTGTTCGATTCGTGTAAAGTTAACACATGTATCAGAAACATAATGTTTCAGAAATCAGAAAATTTTCATTTCATGATGAATCAAAGCATTTTTTCAGGTTTCTGATTTATCACAAAGCCATAAAACAACCGTGTTCTTGAACCTTTTCCAAGGGGTGTACAAAGAATCGGTTTTCGCTGTTGCAATATAAGAATGTTTGCACACAGCAATAACAAATAACTTTTAACAACCCTACAAACATAACTGGCTATTATTAGATGAGAAAATCTTCCATTGAAACACCTTTTCAAGCATTTTTTGTCAGAGATATCATTAAAGTAGCAAACTCCAATTTCTCCTTCTCCACCTGCATTAGTTGCACAACTTTCTTCTGATACCTCATCGACACTTCGGTTATAACTTCTTCACCAAACTTTGTAGACAATAGAGGCTCCATTATCGCTCTTACATGCTTGGCCATTAGTTCTGCTTTTATACTTCCATCAAGAGAAGAATCATCACTCCATTCACTTAAGCCTTTATCCCAAGGTAAGACTAAAATCTCTAATTGTTGAATGAAGAATGACCCTTCTTCCTCAATCACATGTTTAATTTCTTCAACGGTAGGTTCATACACTGGTATGTTGAAGGAGTCCATTTTTTCTTCTTCAATCAAACCCTGCACTTTTATAGACACTTCTTATATAAAGTGTAACACTAGTTTCAAGAGACACCTTAATTAATAAAAAAAAATTGTTGTTTACCTCCAAGAACATCTCATTGAGTATTAGACTAATTAATTCCCAACCTGTTATTCTAGGATTTTCTTGATTACCAAGAAACAACAAGGCCATTGCTCCTCCAGACACAAGTTCCTCCGAACGTAATTTCAGAAATAATTTGAAGTCTTGTTGAAACTGTGTAAGGTAAGCTTTGTATACCTCAGGAGGGCTTGTGCTAACTATATGACAATGACCCTTGTTAAGTGATGACCCCAATAATGGATCCTACAACCAAAATATGAGATGAATAAAATCAAGTATTTGAGTGAGAAAAGAGAAAACCATTGGACTAGAGATTTAACTGAGAGAGTTAGAAATAGAAACAAAAAACAAACCTAACACAATGAGATAGTATAATATGATGAGAAGAAAATAGTAAACTCATCTAACCTGAGAAAGCCAGTGTAGACTGTTGGAGGAATGAAAAAGGTTTATGGAATTACTGGGAAAGAGTCTTCCATAGAAGGATCCAGGTGTGGCATTAATAAAGCATGAACCAGACCTGCATCTTTTCTCTTGTAGCACTTTTGTATAAAAATCTGGAAGTGACTTGAAGGTGGTATTGAAATCATTTTCAAATAAATCATTGAGATAAAATTGGAATGTTGGCAGTTCATGGTTTAAGCGAGTGCAAACAGTATCAACAATGTTAATAACATTTGATATTAAAAGAAGTGCATTTGGTCCTACAGAGCAACCTAAATCTGCCACTTTCATGCAGTTTGGAGGATAATCAGAACATAGTCTCGTTATTGTTTCTTCAAGTATGTGTTTGGCTTTAAGAATTAGGTTTTTCTGCAATAATTAAGTTAAAATGAAAGTTAGATGAAATATAGAAGAAAAGGAAACAAATTAACATGAAGAGAAAAGATGGTTACTTGCAGCGAGCTGTTGTTTGCATAACTGCTCTCTCCCTTGCCAGCATTCATGTGAACCAATAGTTCTCTTCTATCTGATGCACCTGATGAAGCCATGATCTATGTGTCTATCTCTTTCTCACGGACACATATTTATATAGAAAAACTTGGATTCAAGTCAACTCCGACATTCAATGCATCAGATAAGGTTACGCCCTTCCCCATCAAAAAACATAAAAATTGATATTTAAAGAACAAAAGGAAATCTTTCTCATTCCTCTTATATTGGAAGACAAATGGGTATCCCAGTTCCAGTTACCCACTTTTATGGTAAAGAGTATTGTTTAATATAATAGTTATTATTGAATGAATATTAATAGTTATCTTCCATTTGATGCACCGAATGAAGCCATGATATGTCTATCTCTTTCTCACACACACATATTAATATAAAAAGCTTGGATTCAAGTCAACTTTCACCTTGATGCATCATATAAGGTTAAAAATTTAAGTCAGAACATAAAAATTGATCGTATATTTCTTTTTTACTTGAGTATAAACAATTTAATGGTAGGATTTAGGATTTAGAGTTTACTGGTAGGGTGTGTGTATAAAATCGTTTCGAAGATTTTGTCTATTAAGCTGTGGAAAAAGGTGACTAACAAAATCATCTGATATGAATCCAAATAGACATGACAATAAAATTGGGAATTTAGGGTTACAGAACGGAATAAATTCAAAACAGTAACAATAAAAACCTGGATAAAGGAAGGCGTCACAGACAAAGTTTGATAAGCCTAAAGATGATCGCCACAAGAATTAGTGGATTCTTGATAAGATCGCAAGATACAGGGAAAAACCCTAGTAGAGAAACACTCTCTAAAATTATCAAAATATTCGTCCCTCTAATCTGAGTTTCAACAGTGTATAAATTACAAAGGTCTTTTCTTGTTTGTA
>Ga0123342_1008472_pt1 | contig 12905 bp, 16 predicted proteins | sample Turbeawhitnodule_FD_89960 | JGI IMG/M metagenome (GOLD analysis project Ga0123342, IMG submission 89960) | Root nodule microbial communities of legume samples collected from Mexico - Turtle bean Mexico white nodule | ecosystem: Host-associated > Plants > Roots > Nodule | place: Mexico: Nepantla...
GATCGCCCGATCTGTGATTGCGAAGTACAAGCGAAGGGGGGTGCCTAGTTGTGGCTTGCACAACACTGGTGGGTTGGCGAGGTACTCCTTCAATTTGAAGAAGGACTCCTCACACTCCTTGGTCTATACGAACCTGTTATTTCTCTTCAGGCACTGGAAATAAGAATGCCCCTTGTCCCCTCCCGCTGACACGAATCTGGACAAAGTGGATCCGCCCTGTCAACTGCTGCATCTCCTTCACTGAGATCGGGCTGCGCATGGCTATGATCGCCTCTATCTCACGCTCAGTTTGTAGGAACCCTAAGAATTTGCCTGCCTCTACCCCAAACACACACTTTTCAGGGTTCAACTTTAACCTTTACTTAGCTATTGTGGTAAATAACTCTCCCAAATTAGTGACATGCTGATCCTTCATCCGGGAGGTGACCACCATGTCGTCCACATATGCTTGACATTTCTGCCTATCATGGGCACAAGGCCTCTATCCATCAACCTCTGGTAGGTTGCCCTAGCGTTCTCGAGCCCAAAAGGCATTACTTTGTAACAGTAACAGGAGAGCTCCGTCATGAACGTCGTCTTGCATTTGTCCCTAGGATGCATCCAAATCTGGTTATATCCATAGAAAGCATCCAGGAAGCTGAGAAGTCTGCACCCCGAGGCACTGTCTACTAGGGCATCCATGCTGGACAGCGGGTAGGAGTCCTTTGGGCACGCTTTATTGAGAGCTGTGAAGTACACACATATCCTCCACTTCCCGCTGGCCTTCTTGATCAACACTACGTTCACCAACCACTCTGGGTATTGAATCTCTCTGATGTGGCCAACGCTCAACAGCTTCTGGGTCTCTTATTTGATGACCCGACTCCTATCATCATTGAACTTTCTCCTTCTCTGGCGCACAGGTCAGACCTGAGATTCCATAGTGAGGTGATAGCATAGGAAATCGGGTGGTGATTGCGCACACTCCTTTCTTGGTTTTAAGGTTGTTCTCGTAGCACCTTTTAACCTCCTTTTGATCAGACTTCATGGTGATCACCGCTCCTTCAAGGGAAGGCAACTTCATATTCATATGCCTCGAAGAGGCTACTGCTCCAATCATTTTCAAAGCAGGTCTGCCCAAAAGTATGTTATAGGCTGAGGGAGCCCAAAAGTATGTTATAGGCTAAGGGAGCATTAACAATAAGGTACTTGATGTTGGCAGTGCGGGAAGTCGTGCCGTTAGTGAAGGTTGTCCTCAACTCTACGTGTCCCCGCACTTCTACCTGATCTCCTACAAAACCATAAAGACAACCATCGTACGACCTCAACTGGTCAGGAGACAACTGCAGCTTGTTGAAGGTCGATCAGAACATCACGTCGGCCGAGCTTCCTTGGTCAACAAGGACGCGGTGTACCTTTCTGCCCACCGTCACTACTGAGAACACCACTGGATCATTGTTGTGTGGGACCACATCCTGTAAGTTGGTCTTGGTGAAGACGAGGTCGGGCTCGGGTGTCTGGTCCGACCTCTTTGCTTCTACTGTCATCGCTCCCCTAACATATTTCTTGCTCTAGGAGGCGGTGCACCCTCCTCTTGAGAATCCTCAAGAGATTGTGTTGATCTCTCTGTGGATGGGCACCTCATACCCCTGATCTCCTGTCAGGGCTGCTGTTGTTGGGGCCCCCTGTGGTTCTTGCAGGTAGTCATTCAAGAAACCATTCCTCACCAGTTCATCTAACTGGAGTTCCAACGCCAGACAATTACGCAGGCCCTGGCCAAAGGCCTGGTGAAACTCACCCTAGGTGTTCTTGCTGGGCCCTAGCCTCTTGTCAGTCTTCGGTGGAGACTTCAGCCTGTCTGCCACATTAGGGATGGCAATCAGTTTTTTGAGGTCCATCCGAAAATTGTGCCTGGTGGGGGCGTTCTCCTTCGCCCGTGCCCTGGTTTGAGGCTTCCTTCCTTCATATGGCGATTGTTTCCCTGAGGCTTTCTTCTCTGTTGTGGCCTCATCTACCCTCAAAGGGCTGAGGACGACCAGTTCCCCGAGGTCAGACTGGGCTGACGCTTCCGCACTTCTTTGTGACTTCTTCCTCTGCAACGATATGGGCGACGACTCTGTGGCAGATCTCACTGAACATCTTTGGGCGACACCTTATCAGTGAATCATTGAAAGGTCCTGGCAGCATCCCTCGTCTGAAGGCGTGTACTATCATATCTTCGCCTTTGGTGTGCAACTTCACCACTAACCCTCAAACCTGTTCAAGAAATCCTTCAAGGGCTCTCCCTGGTACTACTTTACATCTAAGAGACCATAAGAGACAGGAGGGGGAGCCTGGTTGACGATGTATTGTTCTCTGAATAATGTTGAGAACTGGTCGAAAGAGGTGATGTGTCCATTAGGGAGACTAACGAACCAGTCCAACGCTATGCCTGAGAACGTGCTCATAAACAACTTGTAGTGCATAGCGTTGGTGCTTCTCGAGACCATCATCTGGGTGTGGAAAGCCGTGATGTGGGCTTCTGGGTCCTCTACACCTGTGAAGGTGATCTTTGGACCTATGAAGCTGGCTGGTATCACAATGTCCATAATTGCATGTGAGAACAGCATGAGGGCAATCCCTAACTGGTACAGGCAAGATTCACTCACCAGTTGTGCGCTCACCAATGCGGTGCAAATCTCTGCGTAGTTCTTTGTTGGTCCGGTACACTGTTGCCAAGTCGTTTTGGTAGTGGTTCTGGCTAATCGCCTGCTTGGCTCGTACCTCAACCAGAATCCTTTCCTGGTCAGCTTTGGAGGCCACCACAGTCTGCTGGAGAGCGTGAATGGTCTCCATGAGTTGTGGCATGGAGACGTTGTCTCCTCCTTCTAGTGCAGATGCACCTTGCCTCGTGTTCCTCATGTCGCTAGGTGACCTTGTTTTATCGGGCCGCACGGTGGGTGCCAAATGTTCTCACCGGTTGACTCACCGTCTTTTTAGGGTTCTTACCACCCTTTATATAGGTTGTAACTAGGTCAACTTCCTGTCCCACGAGGATCTTTCCTTTAGTGGAATTAGGGTTACTAGTGAGGCATCCAGTGACGCGTTGGCAAGCTTAGTCCAGCCACGACACAAGACTTGCCTCTTCTGGAATGCAATCTTTCTAACAGTATGGCCGTCAGGGTACCAACTCATGTACCAGCGCTGCGGCGCCATCCGTTCTGTGGGTGCCCTTATTATTCATGTGCCATGCATGCAATCTTTCCCTGGAAACCCTAACCCTCACGGGCCTTAGCTCTTCCAGGGAACACTTGCTTGTGTCGTACCCGAATGTACTATACACACCCCATGCATGATCCTCTCGTAATTTATATTTTTCTGGTATTTGGGTGTTAACTCATGTTAACTCACTCTATTTGTGGGGCCTAGCTTACGTGGCCTATTATTACTGTCGGACCACTGAGGTCTAATGTCGATGTCTGATGTCAACCTCTTCGATACCGAGGTCCGAGGTCTGACCAGTGCACATACTATTTATGAATGAGACACTCACGTGGGTTATATCCGTTGGGGTTAAATGACTTTTTTGCCCCCCACCTTCTTCCAACAGTCCCTTACACAAAGAGTCTAACAGATACCAACTTTATGCTTCTCTATCTGCAATACTTACGCACCCAGTTAATAACCTTCCTGACACGACGGGCTTAGAGTATGGTTCTAATCGACTGATTTGTGTGGCATTATTTTTTCGGTTGGTGAACTTGTTGGTTCTCCCTTCTCTAGTGAGATGGCGTGTGAGTGGTGAATCATATCATAATCATTTACGCTTTCAAATTCTAATTCACATAGGCGAAGAACCGACGATTGTAACCAAGAATCCTCTTCTTATTTTCCTCCATTCCCGCATTTGCATTTACAAGAGATGTTGAAGCTCTATTCCTCTTCCATAAAAAAATTGATAGATTTTCTCGTTGATCATTACATGATTTGTTGAATAAATTTCTGAGGGGATTGGAAGTCGTACACATAATTGTGCATATTCAAGTTCTTCCTAGTTTAAATAGTCAATTGATGATAAAATTGTCTCTCATTTCATATATGCTTATGGTTTTATCCAATCGACCTATATAACTCCTATTCAGTCATTCCTTTTTGTCCACCTTTACTTGAATCTGTTGGCCTCTCCAACCTTCAGAAGATCCCTCTCCGTCTGGCTCCATTCACTATTTGTGCATACGAAAATGCACTTTTCTTCCTCCAGAGATCTTGGTGACTCTCGATTTCCTTTCTCTTGCATTATTTTCAATCTTCTTTTCCCTTCCTCCCACCTTTGAGTTTATTGTAAAATAGAAGAGAGATGAGCAAAAGAGAAAAAAGAACGTAGAATATGAGAATAAATATTTCTTCTATTTTATTTTCCTTACTTAAATGAAAGTAAAGAGACTGAATATATACCAACACTACACTCATTCTAGATCTAGCTAAAGAGACATAATGTAAAATAAAGAACCAATAAAAGCTAGAATAAGAAAAGACAAAATAGAGGCTAGATATATGTACAAGGAGAAACAAGTAAGAATTTGAAAAAATAAAATTAATATTAACTTCCTTCTAGAAGCCTTGTATCCATATTCTTTGTTAGCCTCCGCAAACTCGGGAAAAAATATTGATGAGACCTAGCTTCAAACAAATACTCTTGAAAGATTGAGGACGTAAAACTTTGGTATAAATGTCAACCAGTTTCTCTGTGGTAGAAATGGGAAGAAAATGTATGAGACCCTTCCTCAATTTTTTTCTAATAATGTGACAATATATTTCTATGTATTTCGTATGCTCATGAAACACTAGATTTGTTGTAATGTATCTTGGTGACTCATTGTCACAGTATAAAAGAGATGATTGCTCAAAAGGAACTTTTAAATCTTGAAGAAAATAAGTTAGCCATTGAATTTCACATGTAACAATGGTCATTGCCTTGTATTCGGCTTCACGAGAACTCTTTGATATTGTTCCTTACTTATTTGATTTCCAGGATATGAGGGAATTCCCAAGATACACACTAAAACCATTCACTGATTGTCTTGAATCACTACAAGTGCCTCAATCACTATTAGAAAAGGCTTTTAAATGAGCAAAAGTTTTGGAAGAGAAAAATAAACCAAGACTCGGAGCTCCTTTAATATATATGAGAATTCTAATTATTGCATTATAGTGAGCAATTGCAGGCTTAGCAATACATTGAGAAAGTTGTTGCACAAAAAAGGTTATGTCAGGTATTGGTGAGATACATAAGGCTTCCAATCAATCTTCTATAGGCTTGAACATCCGTGTGAAAAGGAACACTTCCAGTAGAAGATAATTTTGCATGATTATCAATTGGAGTAAGTGGAAGTTTGCAGGCTAAAAGACCTGCATCTACTAAAAATTCTAGTGCATATTTCCTTTGATTCATCATTAACCCTTTCTTACTTCTTGCTATTTCAAGATCAATAAAATATCTCCCAAGATCTTTAATCTTGAATGTTTGATTCAAGGCTTGTTTGATTCGCTCAATCTCATTTTTATCATTTTCTGCCAATATTATATCATTCACATACACCAATAATGTTGTAAAAGATCCTTCAGAAGAATTAATGAACAATGAATGATCATTTATAGATTGAGTATATGCCACAAAAAGCAAAAAGGATGACAGTTTGAAAAACGACTCTCTACTGGCTTGCTTAAGGCCATATAAAGCCTTTTTTTAATTTACAAACTTTTCTTGGTTGAATAGAAGTCAATCCAAGAAGATCAACCATGTATACAGCTTCTTTCAACTCTCCATGTAAAAAGACATTGTTTATGTCTAATTGTTTCAATTCTCAATCAAGGTAGTCAATGTCTTTTTTGTTTGTGTGTATCCCTTTGCTACTAGCTTTGCTTTATACCTTTCAATTGTCCAATTAGCCTTATATTTTATTTTGAATATCCTGTTTAAAAAATATGTATTGGAAACATTAAGATTACAATGATAATTCTTTAGATAATCAAGTGTCTTTTTATTTTGAAACTGATTCGGACAAGTTGATTTGATTAAAAAAAAAATATTGTGTCATGATCTTCATTAAGATTTTAGTCTATATGGGAACAAACTTCTTCTGAAACCTCAAGGTCTGATTCACAATTACTGTTATTTTCAGGATTATCACAAGGTGCAAGAATGGCTTGTGATGGCTGACTCAAAACAGGTTGATGGTGAATGAATGTTAGGATTGTTAGTCTTATTGTTAGTATCTTGAACCCTTTGATATGGAAAAACATGTATATAAAAGATAACATCCCTAGACACAAAACATTCTCTGATTGAATATTCAATAGAACATATCATTTTGTCCCCCTTTTAAAACTAATAAAAACACATTTTGATGCCTTTGGATCAAATTTTCTTTTGTTTGTTGACAAAGTGCTAATATAACATAAAGATCCAAACACCTTTAATCCATAAAAATTTGCTGCAGTTTTGTAAAACAATTCACGAGGAAAAGAATAATTTAAAACAAGTGTTGGAAGCATGTTTATAATATGCGCAACATGTATCACAAAATATGACCAATCAATTTTGGGTAAATGAGATTTTATCATGAGATCTCTTGCTACATTTAATATATGATCATGTTTTCTTTCAACTATTCTATTTTATTGTGGAGTATTGACACATGATGTTTGATGCATTATTCCTTTATTAACAAATAAAGTAGTCATGAAAAATTCAGTCTCATTTTCACTTCTTATTATTTTTATTATTGTCTCAAATTGAGTTTGAACAAAAACAACAAAATTTTCCAAAGTTTGACAACTTCAGATTTTTGTTTTAAAAGAAAAATTCACATATACCTCGAATAGTGATAAGAGTTGATTTTAGGATTGCACATTTTACTCTTTAGTTTATGATTTTTGAGATTAGTAATTTAAGGTGAGAACCCAAAGAATATCCCCACTAGGCACGAACTTAACTAAGTGGTTAAGTAAGTGTGAAGGTTCACTTCTAGAGGGCAAAGAGAAAACAGAATTATAAGGTGAAGATGATGCAAAGGTCCAAAATTAATAACATATAAGATGGAATGATCGAATAGTAAATGAAGAAAACAAGAACATAAAGATAAAAGGAAAAGGCGAAAGGAAGAAGCAAAAAGAATAAAAGGAAAAAAATGAAGAGATAGAGAAAGCTTATGGAGAATGGAAGATGGTGCTACACCACTTGAAGGGTGGGAGACTCCAAGATAAGTGGTGCAGAGCCGCCACTTAAAGTGCATTGCATTTAAGATAAGATCCTGACTCACAAAACACTTACGCAAAGTTTCTTTACTTCATTCGATTTCAATATCTCATTACATGGAGAGAGACACCCTTGATATAGGGAGGAGTGTCTTGGTGAACAAGAAAAGGGGAGGGTAGAAAAGGAATGAAGAAGGGCAGTCCTAGAGTTTGACCAAGGTTAATGTCGCCTCCTAGACCTAGTTTATAGAAGCTAGGGTTTCCCCTCCTCAACTAAGGTGCTCATGAAGAGAAAATGGGCTTGGCACAAGCCCAAGTTGCTAAGCACACTCCTATTTATGCTATGTAAACCTACTCTAGATTATTCTTCTATTTGGACCCCCCAAAGTGAGCCCAAATTATTTACATAACTTCTCTTGTGGGAAGACCAAAAGGAAGAACTTATGATATTTTGGTTTATATTTGGTTCTTCTTCTACTGATGCTCTCTCGAGGTTTGGTAGGGCCTGACTTTGTATACTGAGATGACTAACCTTTTTGTGAAGTGCTTAATGTGTCCTTAGTCACTTGCTGGTTGTTGTGGTTTGTATCAAATAGTCATCAACTATGGTTAATAAATATTTATGACCATTAATTGATGGTATTGAGTATGGTCCCCATATACATCTACATGAATCAATTCAAAACATTTTTTAGATTTATATGTACTAATAGAAAATGAAAGTTTTTTTTGTTTTGCAAAATGAAAACATCACAAACAATAGATTTGTTATATTTTAAAAAAGGAAATTTAGTCATGATAACATCAATACATTTTTTTGAAACATGCCCTAATCGAAAATGCCAAGGGTTTCTAGATCACTAGCACTGCATTAACAATATTGATGATATGTGCGTATTTGATTGGTCTGATTTGATGTTTTTGATAGGATGGGATCCATAGTATATAAAGTCTATCTTACATCTTACCTGAACCAATTATTTTCAAGAAGTTCTTGTCCTGAATGTGACAACCATTAGAATCAAAGGAAAGAACATAAGATTAATTATCAATCAATTTTGCTCCAGAAAGATGATTAAAAGTGAAACAATGAGTATACAAAATATTGTCTATGACATGATTTTGATTGAGAAAAAAACTTCCAAAATAATTGACAATGACTTTATTTCCATTTGGTAATTTGACATAAATAGGATTTATTTGATGATATGAAGTGAAATAAGTTAATGATGAACAAATATGGTCAGTAAGATCACTATCAGGAATCCAAGATCTAAAGGAAGAAAGAAATTTATTATCATTTTGTGTTGTCATTTTGGAAGGAATAACAGAGACTTAATTAGATACATTGCCATTGGATTTGGATTGTTGTAAAAGAGCTAACAATGTTTGATACTAATCAGGAGTAAAACCAATTTGTTGAGACTACACTTTTGTCTTTGAACCTTCAGTATTCTGCTTATCATTATTAGAATCTTGTTTGAAAGAAGAAATCATCTCCTGACGATAAAAAATATGAACCATGTCAACTTGTGGGAACCTCTCCTTTAAATCATTCCATATGTCAAAGGCATTGTCCATAAAAATGATGCTCTGTATAATGGGTGGAGAAACAACCTTGGACATCCAAGGAAGGCAAAGGATATGAGAAGGAATATTTCATCTATTTTATTTTCCTTACTTAAATCAAAACAAAGAGTCTAAATATATACAAGCAATACACTCATTTTAGGTTTAACTAAAGAGACCAAATGTAAAATAAAGAGCCAATAAAGGCTATAATAAGAAAAGACAAAATAAGTTTTAGGTATATGTACAAAGAGAAACACTTAAGAATTAGAAAAAACAAAATTAATATTACTTTCCTTCTAAAAACCTTGTATCCATATCCTTTATTAGAGTTCCCTTTATATCTTTGTTTTCTTACATACACTTCCTATCACCAATCCATATATTGTCAAATTGTTTTCTCAACATATCCGAGTTGGTGATTATATTAAATCTTACAAATCCAAAACTTTACCCCGCTCTCTTTCTTCGTCTGGATTTTGTAAGATGTTTTTAATGATATTACTGGAATGGAGTTAAATACAAACTTAAAAACATCAATACTTTGGAATATTATACCACTAATGATATTATGCGAAGTAACTTTCAATATGTATATAAGATTAAATTTTGACCAAATTTCCACCAAGGAAATTTGATATTATGCTAAGTAAATTGACCAAATACTATCCAGAGTAAATTGACCAAATATATGTTAATTTGACTCAAATCAAATTTTGATTACATTCTGGTGTTAGACAAGGTGATCTTTTGTCTCCTTTACTTTTCTGTATTGCAGAAGAAGTTCTTAGTAGAGGTATCTCCAAGCTTGTGAATAATAAGAATATTTTACATATGGCTAGTCCGCAAGGTTATCTCACTCCTTCCCATATTTTATATGTTGATGACATATTTGTTTTCTGTAGGGCGGATAATAAGTCTCTTAGAAATTTGAGTATTTTTCTTAAAACATATGGTGGTTTTTCTGGTCAATATGTTAATAATTCTAAGAGTACTTTTTTCACCATGGATAATTCTGCAAGATTTGTCACCCAAATTCAATGTATTATTTCTTGTAGTCATGGTTGTTTGCCTTTCACTTATTTATGAGAGCCTATCTTTGTTGGTACTCTAAATTGTCGATTTCTTCAACTTTTGGATGATAAAGTCAAATTGAAGTTAGCATCTTGGAAACGTATATCTCTTAGCATGATGGGTCAGATTCAGTTGGTCAATGCGGTGATTACTGGATTTCTAGCTTATAGCTTTAATATGTATAAATGGTCGGTTTCACTTCTTAAGCAAGTTGAACAGTGGTGTCAAAATTTTATTTGGACTGGTGATATTCTAAAAAAAGGCATTGCTATCGTTAATTGGGTTTGAAGATTATTAACCTTCATCATGAAAATAATGTGTATCTTCTTAAGCTTTCTTAGAAATTTGCTTATAACAACATGCCTTGGTTTTTTCTCCTGAAAGAAAGGATTCTTAAATCAAAATACGAGTTTAGAATGGTTTATAGATCCTCATCTCTTTGGCCTGGAATTAAACAGTTTTATTCTATTATACTTGATTATACTTCTTGGATTGTTGTTACAGGTACTTTTATTAATTTCTGGAATGATAAATGGTGTTCTACTACTTCTTTAGCAAATATTACAGGGTCATCTGATGGTGCTAGCATTTCAGATACAGTCTCTCAATTTTGGATTGGTTGTGATTGGAATATTCCCTTGTCTTTACAGCAAAGACCTCATTTTTTCAATCATATCATGGTCAGGGAGAGACAGGATATTCCTAATTGGATTCTAGATGAGTCTAGTTGTTTCACTCTTAAATCGGCTAGGACTTTTCTTGTAACCATGAGTTCCTTGTGGTTGGGGTAAATTCATTTGGTCTTCATATATTCCGTCTTCCAAAATTCTAGTACTCTTGAAAGTTTTTCATGGGTGGCTTCCTACAAATCAACATATTTAGAATAAAGGTTTGCATATATGTTCTATGTGTACGCTTTGTGAAAAGCACGAGGAATCTATTAAGAATTTATTTTTTGAATGTTCTAATGCTTTGTGTATTTGGAGTTGGGTTCAACAAAATTTTTCTTACTTTTCATTTCGCTAATAAGGATGATCTTCTTTCTTTTATTAAGAGTGATGGTAGTCTTTTGGTTAAATTGATTAAGCTTATTTGGATGATATGGCGTATGAGGAATTATGCTAGATTTCAGGATAAGATTGATGTTTCTAGAGCTATTTCGGTAATTAAAGATTTAATTTGTCTAGTGGGAAATTCTTCTAAAGCTTCAATGAAGAATTATATGTTGGATTTCAACGTGATTAAGTTTTTTGGTATTAATACTCGTACTGGTAAAGTTCTTCGTCCTCTTCTTGTTAGATTGGAGTTCCCTTCACCAGGCTGGGTTAAAATTAACACTGATGGGGCTACTTATGAGGTATTTTCCGGGGAGTATGGTGGAGTTTATTGGTGCTTTTTCTATGTTTCTTGAAGTTTAGACTGCTATGGTTGTTGAGTTTTATGGTGTTATACATGTTATTGAAGAAACTCAAAAGATGGGGCTTACTAATGTTTGGCTTAAATGTGATTCTGCCTTGGTTTGTGAAGCGTTTATTGCTAGGACTAATATTTTGTAGATGCTTTGTAATCAATGGAATACTTGTCTTAAACAGATGACCAAGGATGTTATACTTGAAGGGTCATCTCAACAAGGAAATAAGGACTTCAATAAGAGAAATGGACAAGGCCCAAAGCATTTAAAGTTTTTCTTATTAGTCTTCTCAAAAGATGAGGCCCAAGCCCAATTAATATCTTTTGTAATATTTTTAGAATAGTTTCAAGATAGAACATTAAAAGGGAAAAAAATAGGAAAAGTCACTTTTCTAGAATAAGGAAGTGACTTGAAAAGGGGTGGCATTTACCTTCTCTTTTCATATGCCTTGCCTTTTTCATTTACATGTGACTCTTCATGTATTTTTACCTTTTCATGACAGGTCATCTATGCCTATATAAAGAGGAGCCTTGCTTTTGTAAACCTAAGTTGAAAGTTGAATATTGAAATTGAAAGTGAGCTTACTCTCTAGAATTTGAGTGGTTTCTTTGTGAGACTTGCTCTCCTTATCTTTGTCTCATGTTGTGGGTCTTGGGAATCCTCAAGTGGCGACACTCCCACTCATCTTTGAGCCTTCCACCATCCAAGTGGCGTGATCACTCTCATTGTCTTCAACCACATAAGTTTCTTCAACTCTTCATTTTCTTCTTCCATACCCATTCTATATCAAAAACTCTAAAACATGTTTTGTTTCTTTTTCTTGATTTTCAATCCCTATAAGTTTTGTCAAAGTCATGTTTTCTCAAAAATGTCATCAATTTTATGTAGTACTTTTCTTGATAATTTTGGTTGATTGCTTTTATTTGAGTTCAGTTTTATATTTCTGTTTTTGATCCTTTGGTGTCTTTTCTTTTTAGTTTTGAGTTCATGCTTGTGTGTTAGATCCATACAAGTTCTTAAACATCAATTCTATTGTGTCTTTTGAAGTTCTCAATGCTGTTTTTTAATTCCAGAATAGCTTTCCTCTGCTTTTCCAGAATTTGTGCTGACTGAAATGGTTTATGCAAATTACAATTGCTAGAGAAAAATTCTGAAAATCTGGATTTATGTAGTTTGAAGTGTTACAAAAGAGTGAAAAAAAGAAGTGTATCAAAATTCCAAGTACAAAAAAAAATGATAAATCAAATACGTACAGAGTGCAAAATTTATGACTCTGGAAAAACAGTGATGGGCAGTGATTTTCGAAAATTTATCACAATTAATTGGTATACTGTTTTGGTGTGATTCCAGTGCCCAAATTGAGATAACATCTTGAAGTTTCATTGGTTTAAATTTCAGATTCCAGTTTGCATTATCAAGTTCCAGATAAATCTGTAAAGTCACGCACATTTTTACACAATTCCAGTAGTGTTGTTTTTGGTTGTCTTCAACCTATTCTAGTGTTTTTTTCTAGGTTCCTTTTGTTTGCTATCTTTTAATTGAGTACCTTATTTTCTTGATTGTCTTTTCATTTAATATTCTTTGAGTTTGTCATATATCTTGTATTCCTTTTGCTATAGTCTTTTCTTGTTTACAC
>Ga0123342_1008473_pt1 | contig 12904 bp, 11 predicted proteins | sample Turbeawhitnodule_FD_89960 | JGI IMG/M metagenome (GOLD analysis project Ga0123342, IMG submission 89960) | Root nodule microbial communities of legume samples collected from Mexico - Turtle bean Mexico white nodule | ecosystem: Host-associated > Plants > Roots > Nodule | place: Mexico: Nepantla...
ACACACCTACACCAAGATTGCTGATCTTGATCCCCTCAAGAACACACAACCAATCTTAGCAAACACAGAAACGAAACTTGTTTCACAGAGAATACAAGGATTACACTTGTTACAGAAGATAATATGAAATCAATACAAGCAGAATCCTATTCCACAAACTTTGATCAATCATAAACTCTTTACAATCTCAGCTCTTTTAAAAACTCAAAAACTCTTAGCAAAAACTTGTCAAAGATTAATTGTCAAATATGTTTTTCTAAATTTATTCAAAGATGTAGTTTGTTATCAAATCTTAAGAAACTCTTAAATTGCATTAAAAGATTGGTCAAAGCATTTAATGACTGGAGCGTAAGCAGTTAAAATATTTAAAGCTCAGTCAAAGATAAAACAGTTTTTCTATTATGGTCCCAAAACAAACAATCGGTTGTTTCCTCGAATCAATCGGTTGTTTTGGTTCTTAACAATTCAACTATTTTAAAAACAGTTTTCAATCTTTTTCTCAAAAGACCTAAGTATAAACAATCGGTTGTTTCGACAAAACAATCGGTTGTTTCGACAAAACAATCGGTTGTTTTAACTTAGTTTGAAAACATTTTACTTTCACAAAGATTGAGATTGCTTATGCTTTAGATTTAATGAAAGGGTGGATTACAACATATAAACTACCCCAGAACTAAGCTAAACCAGCACAACAACACCAAGCACAGCAAAGGCTTCAACATCCTTCAAAGGGTTTGAATTCTTCAAAGCTTGAACACCACTTGGTTCAACACGATGTGCATAGAGAGGAAAAGTAATGCGTCTTATATCCCTGTTGGGGGTTGTGTATACTTGATGCAGGTTATTTAAAATGTTTAGTTAGTATGTCTAATGATTTCCCACCCATTTTTTGGTTACTAACAAGAATTTATGGCATGCAATTGTGTAGATATGGGATTTTGAACATTTTTTCTCTTACAAGCACCAAATGTCGATGATTGGAAATAGATATCCTCATATTATACATTGGATGGATGTTAGGCTTGGTGACATTGAAATTTCTTCTGGGCTACAATAGAATGTGGTTTGTATAGTACATTGGAATTTGTATTAAATGTAAAATAGTTTATTTAATTATTTTTTTTATTTATGTTGGTATTTTGTGCGCATGAACAAGTTATTGTTGACTTATTTGCATCCAATGAAGAGTTGCACAATGAATTTGTTAAAGAAGCATTTGACAGAGTTGGACGTGGATTTACGACGAACATGTAAAAAAAAGGAGCTTGGTAAAATGAAGGTCGAAGTTGTTGATTTGCTTAGCCAAGCGAAAGAGCAGGAGTTTGTCATCAACAGTTTGGAGAAGGAGGTACAGGAGTTACAAGAATTATTAAGTGTAAGGTCAAAATCTCATTTTCATGATAATCCTTCTAGAATGGATGACAAACATCTATAGTGGCCTGACATTAATGAAAAACACATACTCGAAGAGCAAGACGGGGGAAAAGGAAAAAATAACATGTTCACCTGAGTAAAGCACGAAGCAAAGAAACATGTGAAGACAAATGTGATAAAAACACCATGCGCTACCTATTTAAGGGGGAAAAAGAAAGATTTCTTAGTCATAAGTGAAAGGAGTCGTACATGACTTGTTTAGTAGTTCATAAGTATGTTTATTACCAAGAAGTTGTTAGGAATGGTACATGTTTATTTGATTGGGTGTGATGTGGTTACAAAATTTAACATTTGTATTTGGTAACTATTTTGGTAGTTGGCAATTGTAAATTGATTGAACCTTTTGGAGTGTTTTTGATTTATGGGCTTAATTATCTTTCATTTATGTGGTTAAACTGAACATATTTTTCGAAATTTGAAGTTAGTTTGGTTAAACATGAAGCTAAATTTTTGTATTGTCATTGTCAATCTTGGAGAAAGTCAGTTAATTTAGTTCCTTGGACGTCATGAAGCTATGAGTGGGAATTTAGAAAGTACCAGTATGTGTTGACCCTTGTTACAATAAGTGGTGACTCTAAGTGATATTTTTTAAAATTTGAAGTTAGTTGGTGTTTTCGTTGGTATGTTTGGAGAAATTTAGTTAATTCAGGTTTTTGGAGGCCATGTATGGCAGTGTTAACTTAGAAAATGTCAGTATGTGGTGACCCTCGTAGGAATATGTGGTGACCCTCGTAGGAATATGTGGTGACCCTCGTAGAAATATGTGGTGTACCACATTACTCTTCCTGCACAGACCTAATGAAGATTTGTCTGGAAATTTGAAGTTTGTGTTCTTGTTGGTTAGTGTGGGCCATGAGGTGGGGAGAAAGTCAGTTAAATCAGGTGTTTGGAGGCCATGAGGGTATGACAGTGTCAACTTAGAAAATGCCAGTATGTGCTGACCCTCGTAAGAATATGTGGTGACCCATATTACTCTTCCTGCACATACCGAGTGAAGATTTTTCTAGAAATTTTAAGTTAGTGTTCCTATTGGTTGGGGTGGCCCATGAGGTGGGGAGAAAGTCAGTTAAATGAGGTGTTTGGAAGCCATGAAGGCATGGTAGTGTCAACTTAGAAAGTTCCAGTATGTGGTGACCCTCGTAGGAATATATGGTGACCCACATTACTCTTCCTGCACAGACCCAATGAATATTTTTCTGGAAATTTCAAGTTAGTGTTCTTATTGGTTGGGGTGGGCCATGAGGTGGGGAGAAAGTAAGTTAAATAAGGTGTTTGGAGGCCATGAATGTAAGTCAGTATCAACACACACAAACTAAGTAGGACAAGTAACCACAAAATTCACTTAACATATGTAATAAGCATTGTTCAGACATGTAGGTTATAAATTACAAATAGATTTCTGTATTCTCAATTATACAATAATAGTCTTCATTGTGCATATAGGGATGTTGGTAACATGTGGGACGTTTACAACATCCTTGAACCTCAGATTTTAAAAAAGCGGTTTTATGGAAGATAAATACATTTTTAACACTAACATAGATCCCACTGCAATTTCTGATCCAAATTCTGGATCTTTTAGATGTTTCCTTGTACACTTGTGTTGGCAGTTCCTATTGGATCCTGTAATAACATATGTGTAAAATAGTAAGTTTTTTGTTGAATCGAGTCAAAGTATTGAAAGAGTACATAATCCATACATTATCTTAATAGTTATTAACATGTGTCCTTGACCATTTGGTTGGCATTATTCACAAGACAAATAAGCAATGGAAAAATAGGATCTTGCGTAATGGTAGCCAAGGAAGATATCCAGTGAAAATCCATGTCCATCAAATTTTCCTTCAAAAAAATATAAAATATTATTTTTCGCATGTGAATAATTATTAAACCATAAATGATTGTGATAAACATTCCCATGGAACTGAAGAAAATCTTGTGCCCATTTCCATGGGTTGGAATTAAAATCACGCTTATGACTTTTGTCAGCTATATTTTTTATAAATTGTTGTGTTAACTCTGTCTTTGGAGTTCCAATTCAAGATAACTGCTCGAACATTACCAGTTGGGATCAGAATGACATTAGTTGTAGTGTTACAACACCACACGAAACTCTCAAGGTCAGTGGTGTCAATGTAAAGGCCTTTCCGTTGCTCCATTGAAACTAGTAGTAGATGTAAATTCATTTCCTTAAGTCAGTGACAGTGATATTGTGAATATGACTGAGTAGTGTTTTTTTTTTAAAAAAAAGAACCTGAAATGTAGTGCTTTAGTAATGTTTTTTTTTTCTAAATAAAAACCAGAAGTGTAGTGGTGCACTCATGAAATAAGGAAGGCATTGTCGTAATGTAAAACAATCTTAAGGTAAAGCATGACATTATTTTTGAGGTATTTAATGTTGTTGGAAGAAAACTTACATCATCTCAGTGGTAGTTGGGTTGCCTTAATGCATCACAACTGCCATTATAAATTGGCTTTACTGATGGAAACACATAGCATCAGATTGAATTAGGCGCTTGCCTCTCCTGCGTGTTGCATTCAATTTTCTCAGGTTGTTCTTCATTCAATCTCCACCTCCTTCATTCCATCTGTTGCAATCACGGTGGTACCCACGGGTATTTAATATATTTAATACACAGACATTTATTAGGGTTCTTAACATGCATCTATATATATTCACCAAAAAATAATATTGTTGGTGCATTGTAATGAAAGTATTGAATGGTTCAATAGAGGTGATGCATGTAGGTTAATATTTTTTTGCAAAGCATGAAATATTGGACATTTTGCTTCCAAAGTGAAAATAATCCTTACTTGTGGTCCAAAATAAAAACCCTAGTTTTGCACAATGTGTTTGGACAAAAAGAATGTGTTAATTGTGATGACAATATTGGCTTTGGTTGCAATGATCATGTACCTAACTTATTTTTGGCACCATGAATTTTGGGACGTTCTTTGACACTTAGTTGTACAGTAAAAAAATGAACCCTAGTTTTCATCAAATTTTGCATAGTCTTGTTGTTAAAAAATAAGATGTGTTAATTGTGATATGATATGTTTATAATGCAGATATGGATAAATATGGATAATATTTCCCTTGATAACATTTCCTAGTTTAAAGATGGTCAACATTTGTAGGAATTTAATAACATACCTCATGTTAATGATGTTAGTGAATTGGTTCCTAGAGTTGGCATGTATTTTGACATTGCAAATGCCATTAAAAAATTGTACAGAGAATATGCGATCACAAAGGGTTTTGGAATTAGAACAAGAAATTCAAAGAAAGGACCTGACAACGAATTAAGATACTTTATGTTGGTTTGTGCAAGAGCAAGAAATATACGTCATCCTTTCCCACCAAAGTTAACACCCTTCCAACTCATAAACATTAATGTCTAGCTCGTATTATTGTTGACATAGAAGAAGGGAAATGGTATATAATGTCGGTGCACGAAGAACATTCACACGACAAAGATTTTTCGGATAAGTTTGATATGAATGATGACGCTGGAGTCCGGATAAATAAGATTTTTCGGTCTTTTGTTTCTGTAGCCGGTGGGTATGAAAATATGGAATTCTTTTAATGAGATGTCCGTAATTAATGTGCCAAAAGTAGAAGAGCATTGGGGAAGGAAAGGGATGGCAAAACACTCTTAAATTATTTTTACCGTATGAGGGAACTAAACCCTCAATTTTACTTTGACATTGATTTAGAAGATTATATAATCGAATACGTCATGTATTTTGGGTAGATACAAGAAGTGGTGCAACATGGGATAGTTTTGGAGATATGTTTTTCTTTGATACGACATACTTGATGAATAAGTATGACATGCCATTTGCACCATTTGTCGATGTTAATCATCACGGGTAATCCAGTTTTTTGGGATGTGGACTCCTTTCTTTTGAAGACACTGATGCATTCATCTGGCTATTTCAAAGTTGGCTACCTTGTATGTCACATAGACCTCCCAAAGGCACTGTCACAAATCAATGTAGGGCAATGAAAAATGTAGTTGAAGTTGTCTTTCCCAATATGCGACACAGGTGGTGCTTATTGTTGAACATGAGGTTGAACATGAGAGTTTTGATGTTTCAAATCCATGATGAAGGTTGAAGCTATGCTGCTCTTTGTTTTGGGTTTAGTCTAGGGTGTTTAGAATCTTTGTTAGATCTTTCCTAGTCCCTTGCACAAAGCTTGATCAATCTGTTTTAAGAAAAGTGTTTTTCTAAGCAAAGAGAAAAACAACCAGTTGAATTATCGAAATAATCGGTTGTTTGTCACTTGGCTTGCTAGGAGGTTTTAAAACTGTTTTTGACTTGGTTATGTAACTGACTAACCAATTCAACCGGTTAAAACGACTTTTCAACTGGTTGATTGTAACATTTCATAACAACCTTTTGAAAACCTGTTAATTTGTTTTGGCAATAAATGTTGCCTTAAACGACTAGTTTTCTATGCTATAAATATAGCCTTTCTTTCAAAACAAAATACACAAGTTTTATATCAAACAAAGTGAGATTGAGATTGATTTGAAAGAAGTTTTTCAAAAATTTTGCAAGATTATTGTTAAGTTGTGCACTAGTACAAGGTCTGATCATAGGTGTTCCTGGTTTCTGTAATCTCAGGTGTTTTCTATTCCTTTCATGATTCTTGTAATTGTACTTTCATAAACTTGTAAGTGTGTGTGAAATCCTGTAATGTCAAAGGGTGTTCTGACTAGAGGTGTGTGTGCAAATAGTGGTTCTTCTGGTTTCAAGAGCACCTCTTTGTGGTTGTGTTGGTGTAATCTGTGAGTGATTACTAGTGGAACCCAGTGGTTGTTCTGGGAACTGGATGTAGCTCAAGGTTCAGTGAACCAATATAAAATTGGTTGTGTAAATCTCTTTCTCTCTCTCTCACTCCTTATATCTGTTTTGTTTTAATTCTGTTTTTCCTACTACTATAAACAATCGGTTAAACCGTATTTTCAACCGGTTGAAATTTTGCAAACCGTTTTTAATCATTGTTTGATTGCTTTCCTTAATTGCTTTATCTGTGAATTGTGTTAAAGCTTCATTCCTAATCAATATTTGTGAAAATCTTTGATAAACAATTCACCCCCTTCTTGTTTAAGCCATTAATTCTTACACTTATGACACATAATGAAGAAAATAACTGAAAAACTTGAAGGATACACAATATAAATAAATGAAACGTTATTTAAATATGGTAGTGTATGAATCGCCAAATGTTGATGTTTTTAGGTTTTCGTAGGGTAATTTCATAAGGCAATATGATTTTAGCAACAATAATTGGTTGAACACATTATTTAAAGAATAGGCACGTTGGGTTCCTTGTTACCTTAAAGGATTTTTTCGGGCAGCATGTCCACAACACAACGAAGTGAGAGTATGAATGCATTTTTTGATCCGTATATTAATTCCATGACATGTCTCCAACAATTTGTGCACCAATATGATAATGCACCGCAACATAAGGCAGAATTGGAGTGTGAAGAAGACTTTGTTTCTCTGAATGCAATTATCCTTATAGCTCACAATCTAGCATTAAAAGATAGTTTCAAGAATAATACACTCATGCAAAATCTAACGAAGTCCAATTTAAGTTCAGAGGGAAGATGAGTTGTGTTGTTAATAATTTATTTGTTGACGGACATACATTTCGATTCAATGTTATGGAAGAGTCATTATGGGATGGCCGAACAAACCACTCAAATTGTGTAGTGTTATTTGATCGCGAAAACCATGATGTTTGTTGCACAAGGTTTTTATTTGAATTTAGGGGGATCTTCTGTCACCATTGCTTGGTTGTCCTTGAACAAGAAAGAGTCACAAAACTGCGGACGAAGTATATTTTGACCAGGTGGAGTAAAAATGTTCGTCGCAAGCACACATACATAAGAGCTTCATATGGGAGCAAGGAAAAAGATCCACAAGTTGAACGATATGATGGGATGCACAAGAAATTCCATCACATAGCTGAAAATGCTAGCGGAAAACGAATACTACAGAACTTTTGCACAAGCATCTTGATGCTTTTATCGTGAAACACGGTCAATCAACACACGAAAATTCTAAAACAAAGAATATTGTTGGCTATCCACTCGTGCCTGATGTAGATGAACAACCAGTGTCACCTACTCGTACGACTTTGAATTGCTCCATCATTGAAGTTTGTGGCCCTATCATTGTGAAACGAAAGGAAAGACTACGCTCAACACAAAAAAAAAATCATGCTCTGAAAAGGGTGGAAAATGGAAAAAGTCTTCTATTGCATGCCAAATTCCCATTCATCCAACTACGGTTAGTAAAATGACATATTTGACCTTCGATTTCATTTCCATTTCTTAAAACAGTTATTCTCCATACCATAAGTATCAACAAATCCTTAAATGTGCACCAAAGTCTTTTAAATTGAAGTTACTTGTACTTGTTATAGGTCACAGATGAGCTTGCCAATTTAGAACTTCTGTGTTTAAGGTTCATGGGTGAAACTAAAATCAACCTAAATACATGCGTCAAAATTATATATGTTGTTAAAGAAGTTCATTGTTTGAAATGAGATATAATTTTTCATAATGTGTAATAATAACCCATTCTATTGAATCCATTGTTAGGTCTCAAGCAGTCCTTCTATTGGGTTTGTTTCGCTCTTGACATCATAGGATAGTAATTTGAATAGTTCACACCACTAAAGTGCACCTCAAGTCATTAAGTTATTTGTACTATATGTTGTTCCAATGTATTGTCTACTAAATTTGTTATACATCAAGATATTTAGGTCATCTTTCTTATTCTTTTGCAGGTAAAAAAGAAGTCCCTGAGTAAATGTTGATGAATGCAACAAATTCGAAGGTTATGAACGAATCACATGTCATTCACAAAGACCATGACAATCTATTAAGGATGGAATTTATGAATGTCATGTGTACAATTTTCTTACGTATTATGGAATAATGGTGGTATATTTTCAGTCACCTACATTCAATGGGTGGGTTATATATGTTTGTATGAAAAGTTTGTGACTGTATTCAATATATTTTGTAAGATGAAATGTACATGTTTGTCCCCAAAAAATATATTTTTTAAGAAATGTTATTTTTTCTATTATTTCAGAACCGTAAGTAAAATATTAATTTTGGAAACAATAATGTGGAAGGTATTTATGTACTGTCTAGACTGAAAGGTTGACCAAAAGATAAAAAATCAAATAAAAAATAGTAAATGAATAAATAACTAGTTACTCTAGCAAAGCCCATTAAAAGCGCCCAAAACATACAAAACATAGAGAGTGTGTTTAAAGAAGATTAGGTGCAAAGAGTAAAAGCCAAACTGGGTTTAAGGCCCAAGAAGAAAGTTCTATAAATAGGTGATCAACACAAAAGGTAAGTAGAGTGAATTTTATCTAATATTAACTAAAACAAATTCTGAATTTATCATCGAAGTTCCTTGAAGGTACACACACCCACCCGTGAGTGGATATCGAGACCAAAAGTTGAGAGATCCAGTTAACCCAGTCCAATGAGTGAGAGTCTACAAACCAAGCCCAAATCAAAGGAATAGTAAACCGAAATCTCAAACCGAGATAAAAGACCAAGAAGTCAACAGGTTCAGAAGGAAGAAGAAGTTTGTTTCTAGGCCCTTGTAAGAACAATTTCCAAATCCAAAAATTACGTTTCAGATTGTATAGTGAGAAAGTCTTACAGAGTTTACAATAACATATAAAAAATATTATAAATAATTAAGCAAATGAAAACCTTCAAATATAATCTCAAGGATGGGGTTAGAATAAAAAGTAGGTATATAATGAGTAAGTCTAACCACTGACATTATTTGACTCAGTTCATATTATTTTGCTTAAGCAAATTTCGTGAGTATTGTTAGCACTGGTGCATTTTGCTTCACATAACTATTTTTGCACCACCCAAAGTCCAACATTACTTGTATTTAAGCATTGATGTTATTTTGCTTGTACTAAGAAATTTCATTCGAGCGATACGTGTCTAATGGTGGTGTACAATGAGTTATGTCTTAAGGCTTACACGAAATGTTTGTGGCTGGAGCGAAATTGGACCAACAGTGTACGAGTGCCACTTTGCTCACACTAAATTTAGTGGCTTGAGTGAAATTGGAGCAGTAGTGTGGGAATTCATTTTTGGGTCAAACCAACAGTGTATGAGTGCAGTTTCGCTCCCACTACATTTAGTGGATTGAGCGAAATTGGACCAGTGGTGTAGGGGTTCATTTTGGCTCAAACCAGCAATGTATGGTGCAGTTTCGCTCCCACTAAATTTAGTGGATTAAGTGAAATTGGACCAGTGGTGTAAGGGTTCATTTTGGCCATGCCACATTCTCACTCATCCACATTCACCCTCAACCACATTCTCCAACAATCACAGAGTATGAGGGTAGAATTAAGGTTCACCAAACAATTTGGGGACATTGTCTCTACTCACACTGCTCCAACCACTTACGGTTCCACCAAACACATTCTTCCACAAGGACTGTTCCCCCTCAACCACATTGTATTCTTTCCAGATCTATTATCTCTACACTACGAGAAGGCAATTTATACTTCCTAATGAATTAGAGTTGAACATGACTGTGTCGTTATGCTCATTTGTACACAAAAATAAAGTTTGGAAATACATATGGATGGCTTTTATATGTCACAATTTTAAATGCACACTAACTGTTTGATATATTGCATGTGTTTCATATGTTGTGTATGTGAGAAATTATGCACCCAACGATAAAACAAGATGGCTCCAAAAACACAAAAGTGCAAAGACAAGGTCTCACACGCTCAAGGAAAGCAACCAATGGCGGAATCCTCCTGGGAAGAATTTCAAAATAACTTGTTTAGGGATGACACCCACAAGGAACAATATGAAGCCATTAAGCATTGGACGTTTATTCCAGAAAGACAAGTTCAACTAAAGGAATGAGATGTTTCTGGGCATTGTGATGTCGTCAATTTTGATTGATCTCAACAATATGTTGAGTGTGCACTATGTGTCTTACTCTTATCTACAAAATAACCATGAAAGGAAAATGTTTGTATTCAATATAATTTCACAATTTCAAAATTACTATTAGGAACCTAGTAATATAATCAATGAAACCTTTAGTTTTCTTCCTTTATGATCAAACTTTTCACTGTCATACTTTCCCATCAAACTGGAAGAAGCCATTTCACAACTATACAAAACAAAATATATCAACCAATTCATCCCAATACAACAACAATAAAAAATTCACTAATTTCTTTTCAACCATAAACCCTTGAAAAAATAAACAAAATAACGAAATTTTGTAAATGTGTTCAAGAAATTGACTTTTGTGTCACCACATAATGTTACCAGGGTAACTACAAGGCAAATAACATGGAAACACTTTACATTATTCATCACCCAAACAAAATCAAATTTCAATCTTTCAAAAATAAACCAATGAAGACAAAATGTATTTTATAAATGTGTGTGTGCAAGAAATTGACTTTGGGTCACCACATATTCTTACAAGGGTCATCACCCAACAAAAATCAAACAACATTAATCTTTCACAAATAAACCAATGAAGAGAATGTATGTTGTAAATTTGTTAGTGCAACAAATTCACTACAAGAAAAACATGAGTTCTTGTGGGCAGACGCAAATAGGCAAAAACAGACGCATAAGCGTCGGATTTACGTGGAACTCCACGAAAAAACCGTGGAAGCAAATGGAAATTGTCGTCGGCCAACAAATGCGACGTAGTTTGCATGGGCCAAGCAGACGCAAGACAAATGCAACTTTCGTCGGCCAGGCCAATGTAAAAGTGACGCAATTGCGACGACTTTTGCGTGGGCCAAATGGACACATATTTTTATGCGTCGGTTTGGCCGACGAAGGGGAAAATAAATAAATAAATTAATGTCGGCTTTTTCGTGGGCCTGGCCATAGTGATGTGATCTGTGAAAACCTGTAAAAAAAATACAAACAATATGAATAAATAAATGTAAATAATTAAAATACTTAGTATATAATAAAAATGTGAAATAATTAACTTATAATTTGAGCTAAATATAATATAATAATTCATACATTATCATTCATGCATCGTAATACATATTGAACGCATATGTATAAACATCGTAATTCATAGATCATAATTTCATTTAACTCTCTGCATCCCCTATTTAATTTCTACACCACGTCACTAAAAAAAATATTCATAAAGTTGGCTCAATCTGCTGTCCATAAATTTTCCCATTATGCATAACCTATTTATTTTGTTCATCCATTACCTTTTTTTAAATAACGAATTGCGCAACCAATATTCCTTTTTAAACACAATATAAAAATGAAAAACTTCTAAATATAATTAATTATTAAAACATAATCAATGGGAAAAAAATAAAACTTCTAAAATTGTATTGTAGTTAATTATTACAATATAATCATTAATTGAACATAATCAATAAAAAAAAACTTATAAATCTACATTATTACAAGATATTCAATAAAAAAATTAAAAACACAATTTCCTAAAATATTTTTAAACGATAATAAATATTTTTTTAAAACAAATTATGATTTCTTTTATTAATTACTTATACTTTTATTAATCAAGTCTTCAAAATTTTACATTTAAAGTGTTGTTTGTGATAATATTTGAGAAAACATGATATCATAACAGGTTTATCCCAAGAGTTCAGGTACTTCTACACTTTCTTTTTAAAAGTTCAGTTCTCATTATTTCCATATTTACATTTCTAACGGCAATAATCTGGATGTTTTGACTCACATTACAAATTTACGTTTTTCATCATTAAGTTAAAATTTGTGTTATTACATTCACATAACAATTACACATTACAGCAACACAGCAACAATAGACCACTAATCCCAACAAAATTAATACAAAAACTCTGAACTTTTAAACACTTTACCTCTGACAGCAATGACGGTGAAGGAAGTTTAGGGTTTAGGAAGCAGACCCTCGTGAAGCAGAACCTGGTGCTTAACAGCGATGAAGGCTGGGGAAGGACCTGGAGATCAACAACGGCGAAGGCTGGAACTAAAACGATGAAGACAAAAAAAAAATAGAACTGAGAAGAAGAAAAATATGAAGACCAAATAGAAGAAGAGAGGAAAAAAAGGCAGGCGATGAACAATGCAGTGAAACGGAGACACGGTGCAGGGTAACAGAGACGGCGACACCGCAAACAGCGGAGGGGAGCGGTGAGTAAGCAGTAGCGGAGGTGAACTGAAAATGAGAGATGCGGAGATAGAGGCAAACTGAAAAGAAAGAAAGATTGGTATTTGGGGAATCTAAGAACGCAGGGCAACGATTTTTTTTTAAGGAAAATGATTATTTGACACCTCCAAACCGTTTGCTCCAATTTACACCTGTGTGACGTGGAGGAATGGATGATGTGGCATGGGCACTTTTGGTATTTTTGGTAAAAGCAACGTGGCAT
>Ga0123342_1008474_pt1 | contig 12902 bp, 7 predicted proteins | sample Turbeawhitnodule_FD_89960 | JGI IMG/M metagenome (GOLD analysis project Ga0123342, IMG submission 89960) | Root nodule microbial communities of legume samples collected from Mexico - Turtle bean Mexico white nodule | ecosystem: Host-associated > Plants > Roots > Nodule | place: Mexico: Nepantla...
ATTTCCCATTTTGCGTCCAATGTGATTTTTGCGTGGGCTTTTACCCATTTTGGCCGACGAAAGTAGAGTCCGCTACTGGCCCACGCAAGATTTTGGAAGCTATTTCTTGTTTTTCTTGTAGTGACTAGTAGCTCACATTGACTCATCTGGTCAATGATATCCTCCCTTGATGTTGTAGGAGCCGCACAACTCCCCTTTGGGCTCTTGGAAGTGGGACTAACCCTCGCCTCAGGCAGCTCAACATAAACTTGTTGCGATAGAAACTCCTGTCGCAACTCTAGCCACACTCATTCAGTCTCCTTTCTCATCTCCTCTATTAATTCTTGACTTATCTTACTTGTCAGTTATGCTTTGGTTTCTGAGGCAGGGGAGGAGGATGAGTGTCGTGGTCCAGCTTCGAAATAATGTTTTAGTCCAACCCCTTTTTCAGTTGCACGAACACGACCATATTGCTCAGGTCGTCCAATTGCTTCAATCAAGATATCGCGACGACCTTTGGGTACAAAATTAAATCTAAGTAAAGTGTCACTAATCAAATGAGCAATCCTAAAATCAACTCACATCATATTTTCATTCTCATCATTGAAAGAAACTCCATGCAAATACCTACAAGTTATTAGTTAAAGCATAATTAATAATATTTTAACATAAAGTAAATTGAAATATAGGTAAAGATACTTACATCATAAAAAATTGAAGTATATTTATATTGAGTTTCTGATCCTCAGCTGCAAATTCTAACAAATCTGACATGTATATGTACAATGGAATATTAGTGTTTATTTCAAAAAAATGTATCATCCTATGGAATGTCCATAGAGTTATAACCAATTCTAGCAGTTGCAGCTAAGGAAGCTATAGGATCATTAATCAAAGTGATATCTGCGACAATGATGACTAAGTGATATTCATTGTATTCAAAAGTCATTTCTCTCTGTGCCCTAAAGCTTGTAAAAAAAATTGTTTTGTTTATCTGCAACCTAAAATAGTGAACCTTATCTTATATTAAGATATAACACCTCTTTTAGTTAGCATAACAATAATTTTTTAATCTCACTCTTCTGTAATGAAAAGTGTTTTACCCAGAAGTCGTTGTTATCCAAATAATAGTCGTGTTTCAACCATGTGTAACTTTGTTCCAAGCAATTCAAGTCAGCGGGGGTTGTTACTAAAACAATACTAAGTTAAGCTAAGAGCGGCTGCAATCTAAACAATACTTGGAAGTCAAGAGCGACTACGTATACAAATAATACTTGAGTTGTTTTAGTCAAGATTGGTTAGAAAATACTCATTGTATCATAGAACATTAGTATGTTTAATGAAACTTGATTAAAATGTTAAAAAAAAATGGATATAGACTGATTTTACAGATAAATCAATATAAAAATTGGACATAGACTGATTTATGTTCCCTAATCTCATCCATATTGAATGTTATTGAATCTGTGGTAACTAAAAAAAGGAGAAATTTCATAAATTAAGTTCGCAAAAAGTTTTGACAGATTATCTGTGAAAGAAAAGTCTGTGCTAACTAGTCGTCTTACTATGCTTAATTATATATATACAGACAAAATTGAATGACAGAAAGAGATCAAACATATCTTTTTATTCAACACACCATTAAATTATCACCCACTTGCATCTTAAATTATTATACAAAGTGAAGATATTATTATCCACATCAAATGCAGCATTATCTTAGGCCTCACTCATCTTTCAGTTCTTATTTGCTGTCACTTTTTCATCCTCGACAAGATGAGCATCAATATCTCTAACGACATGATCATATAACTCCAAGTAGCCATATGGAGCATGAACTTCCTCACTCACCTTCTCATATTCAACACTCCATTTAACTGCAGCACTGCCACCATCCTTCTCAATGGCTTCAAAGGTTGAAGTAAACACTTTATATTTCTCATCGATGGCTTCACCAAAGAGCTTGAATGCAATTCTTTTGTTCTCTTCATCAACGGATTCAATAGTTTCAAAACATGTTACTGTCTTACCATCTGTTGTTTCACAAATAACCAATCATTAACAAAAGTATTTACAAGAATATGTAATTGGTGACTCGTTTACTCATTTCATGACTATTTTTAGTCTCTACACATGTATTTTTTTCTTCCAATTTTGGTTATTTTTCTGTCTCTATCTTTCTCCTATCTTCATTTAAACTCTATTTTGGGTAAAAAAAAAATTTATAAATGATAAGAAAGAAAACAAAAAATAAAACAATATTTACATATAAAATTATTAAATAAAAATTATTTTTCAGAAAAAAATAATTAATTACTATAATAACTAAATTATATATTATTTTAAAAACTAAAAAAATTATTAATATCTAAATTAGTTATTGATAAATAATTTTCAAATTATTATTTAATTATCACTATTTTAGTTATCAATAATGAATTTTTTTAGTGTATACATGAAATTGAGTTCTTAATATGGAAAACCACATATAATATAAGAAAATAAATTAGTTAATTTCGACATATGTAAAAGTATTAATTATTTTATTTTCTTATTTCTTAAATACCTATTCTAACTATTTTATTAATAGGTTAAGGGTTTTATAAATTATTTTTTCCAGTCAATAACTAATAATTAATTAAAAAATAACATTTAGAGTGCTTCAATTTATATACAAAATCAAATTTAAGTTAAAAATTAACAAGTTGATAAGATTGTATATATTCAGTGGTTGGTTTTGGTCAATTCTTGTATAAGAGTTAGAACATTTTTAAAATATTTTTTGTTTTGTTTTATTTATTCTTTAGTAAAGAAAACAACAAGAGAACAAGTATATGAATACTTCAAACTCAATTAACGAGCGAATATGAATAAAGTGATGGAAGTTCTCTGAGTTTGATTTTTGTGAAATATATAAACAGGAATAAACTATAAACTTACTTACCTAAGGTATAAGTCCAGTGTTTGACTGAATCATTGATATGCCAATCATCACCTTCATGGAGTTTGGCTCCATGAACTTTATCAGCAACGTGTTGGATATGGTGGATTTTCTTTGACATGATGTGGAACCATTTGTCTGCAGTTGCATGAACTGGAAGTTCAGTGCTAATTTTTCCAGAAAGTGACATTATCAAGAGTTCAAGAAACGAATAAAAGAGGAAAGGAATGGAATAGAGAGAGATGAGAAATGCCTCTTAAATAGAAAAAAAAACATTACCAATATATCCAGCTCCCAACTAATTGAATTAATTGTGAGCATTTAATGTTTTCATGAAATAAAAGCAAAAAGTTATTTGAATGAGTAAGATATATAATCGATTTCTTATATTTTTTTAGTATGTTAATTTATAATTGTGTTTAAATATGAAATTTTTTTTTATCAATAAAAATAAATAAATAATAGAGGTATTTCAGGGATTTATACCAGATGTGTATACAAAACAAATCGGTAACGTTCTCTACCCATAAACAAAACTGCTATTCCTACCTCACCATTAACCTTTATATTTTTTTATAGACTTCATACAAACCAAAGGTTCAAGACACTAATCGAAGTAAGAGAAACATGTTAAGCGTACCTTCAATGTCACCCAAGATCAAACCTTCAACTGCATCATCGAGAAAATCTCTGAGTGGTCTATGTGCCTGTTCTTGAAGATCTTTTTATTTCTATGTTTTTACGGTTCTCCTATATTCGATCACACACACAACCAAATCCGATTAACGGCTTCACTTTCCTCAATCAGTCTAAATTGTGATAAATGCAATACCAGCTCCTAATACACTAACGATGTTAGTTCCACTCACTCATAGCACTTAGACTAGACGGGTCACGAGCCAGACAACTTTGCACGTCCAAAAGAGATGAGACGTGTGTGTAATGTTTAGGTAGTACAATGGAGATGAGACGTGTGTATAATGTTTAGGTAGTACAATGGAGTCGCACAAAAATATAAATATGTTTTTCTTTATTTTTTTAATTATTTTAAAATGTATGCATATTTAAAGTTTTAAGAAGTATTCCCATCTAAATGTATTTTATACTGTATAGAAGTTCATAATAAATTTATAAATATTAATATATATATATATATATATATATTAATTGGTGGTACTAATTAGATAAAATGGTACTAAAGAACATTTAAGTCACACTGCATCTGATTAAAACTTGTCTAAAGTTTTCTATTTTCTGTATGCTGATATTTATAATGGTTGTTCCCAAAAGAGAAGTCATATTCATTAAATTCTTATGAATATCATATAGAAATTTTAAGCAATTAATATGAATGTTTTAAGTTGTCATACACTTTTATTATATGGTAACTAAAGTGTATTTGTCTTAAACGTTGGCATTCATACACTTTTATCATAACTTAAAGAACTAGAAGTAATATTTTTAATCAAAGTGGAATTTAGTATATTTGTTTACATTTTAGTGTAGATATAATACATTTTGTGTTTATCTATAAAATTCAATCTATAATATATTTTTTTCAAAATAGCATTAATTTAAAAAAGTGGTATTAACAAAAATTAAGAAAAAAACAAGAAAAAAGGTCATAGACGTGATTTGAACAAAAATATAAATTTATAATTAATTTTAATTATCAATTAAATTAAAAAATTTAAAACGTTAAATCAATACTCAACCTAAAAATGGTTATTGTACATCAAACATCACAATTATTGTAGTACAATAATGATAGCATATCCTTGACCACACATTCTTGTTTGTTTGTTAGCATTTCTTCATCCTTTACGAGACAAAAACACCATCACTATCTTCAATGCTATGGTCGAAGCATTAAAGATACTCCATTCAATTGCTTTCTAGTGGCAAGTGGCAATCTTTATGCCTTATACAAGATGCAATTATGCTGGAGTGACTAGGAAAATGCACGTGGTTTCTAAACCATTAATTTTGTATGCCTAACGGTGCATATGACCTTATGTGGCCATAATCCCTTTGTTTTTAATAGGCATCCAAGAATGAGACTTTGTAGGTGTTGTCTATGTTTTCTTTGTTTATATGTTTTCTTTGTTTACAGGTGGATTTTGAGATTACTGTGAATGTGTTGGAGTAGGTCTCATGGTTATTATATATGAGCCGGTTGTGTCCTTGGTTTGTGTATACGGGTTGGGATATCTTTGAAGTATCTTTTTTATTATATTTTATTCTTTGCTGATAAAAAAAAATTAATTCCTTGCAACCATCCTTCTCAATGTCTTGAAATATTAGGTTAAAGATCTTAATTTTTTTTATCTAAAATAAAAATAAAAATGAATAAATAGAAGCATTTAGGATACTTCAATACTATTACAAGAAAGAATTTTATACACCATTCAAAATTTGCTAGAAGAGTTCAAAAAATGGGTTTCCAATGCTCAAAAACCCCAACACCTTTGTAAGCATACATGAACCTAAATTCTAAGAAACCTAAACAATTCCATGACTTCTGCCTATACATGCTAGAGATAGGGTTATAGAGAAAATTCTAACAGGTTGAAGGAGCAAGACTTCCCTTCCTTAAAGAAACAACAATTAGACTCTAATAAGAAAGTCTTTTCATTGGTTTAATTCCTTGCATCATATTTATAGGACCTATGCACCATAGTTACAATGTAACTTATCTTTCCTTGCATAACCTCACAACAGGTTGATTTGCAGCCAACACAAGTAGTAATTAAAGATTGTCTTAGAGTTCCAACTCAATGACCAAAAGCAACAAGGTGGAAGTTTGCACAACCCTTTGTTTGCTTTACAACACCCAACTTTTCCTACGTAAAGTGCAATAACCGTTGGCGCAGAAAAACTTAAAAATAGCAACTATTTTGACTGTAAAATGATGACTTTATAGCGGCCCTTATAAACCATTCCGAAGCATATAAGAGGGCACCCATATTTACCATAGCGGCCCTTATAAATCTTTGCACAACATCTAAGAGGACGACTATGGTAAATAACCGCCCTTATAGATTTAGGAAATATGTGGCCCAAGCATGTCTCACATATTCGTTGGTGGCCGAAGGCATTGCTTTCTCATCTATAAAGACCTGCATTACAAATTAAGATTCACATAAATTAGTGTTAAGATACATATATGTTAAAGAATTATAAAAGTAATTTACCATCATGTTACCTGCTCCCAATCACTCTTAAGGCCCAGTCTTACAATGGTAATCATCTATTGCATAACGTAATAGCCACACTCATAGCTTCCTGGTTATCATTTACACTATAATTCAATAGAAAATAAAAGTTAATATTGATAAACAATGAAAAGAGAAAGATAAAAATTACAAACCTTTAGTGTCATCCACTTCAGATTTTGATAATTTGAATTGGATCGACCTTTTAGGATGTTATATAAATGCCATGAACTGGTTAATACAAAAAACTGTGTTAGTAGATGCTTAATTACTAACATACAGAGTTAAATTTATAGTGTACTTATCAATCATAATCTTTAGATATGTGGGTGACTTCTTGTGCAGGGAAAAAAACCTCACAAAACTCTTATCAACCATGGATAAGACAAGTAACGGCCAACGACCCCTATATCATCCATGAAAAGAGCTAGTAAATATTTAAAACATGAAATAGTAATAATTGACGACTGATCCACACAATCTAACCTCTCTTACCAGATGCACAACTAGATGAACCATGATGTAAAAAAAAAAGATGGAAGAAAAAATATCTCTAATTCACACAAGATAATAATAATTTCATCTTCAAGTTCATCTAATTTTAAATGGATCAATGACTTTACAACAAATGAAAGAGAAGAATGAGCACAAACGAGCATTTAGACCGTCCTTTGTCTTCCCGTTAATATTAAGAAGTGTACCAATTAAGATATCACACACATTCTTCTAAACATGCATTACATTTATACAATGTCTGACTTCTAACCTCGACGAGTACGGAAGATCAAAGAAGATTGATTTTTTCTTCCATATGTTTGTCATAGATGACTTCTTTTTTGACTTACCAAAGGTGTGGTCTATGTTATTTACCTTTTCGTAAACTTCAACACCAATTATTGGAGTTGGTGGACTACTAGTCTCTTGATGTCCATTAAAGGCTTTTTTCAACTTTCGGTAAGGATGGTGACTTCTAAGAAACTTCTGATGCCGAAGATATACCGTCTTTCTTCCATGTTTCAATTGATGAGAAGTGGTGTCTTCTTTGCATATTGGACATGTTTTATGACCCTTAACACTATATCGTGATAAGTTACCATATTCCGGAAATTCGTTGATGGTGCAAAATAACATGTCATGCATCTTGAAAGTTTCATTAACAATTTTTTCTAATACTTCAACACTCTGATCCCACATTAACTTCAAATCTTCAATTAGGGGACTTATATAAACATCCATGTCATTTCCTGACCTTTTTGGATTGGATATCATCATAGACAACATCATGTATTTTCGCTTCATGCACAATCCATAAGGTAAGTTGTAAATAACTAGTAAAACAGACCATGAACTATGATTTGTACTGATATTACCAAACAAATTAATTTTGTCTCTTGCTAAACCAAGTCGAATACTATTATCAAAATTGTTATTAATAATATTAATAATCTATAACAATATATAAAAATTGTTATTAATAATATTAATAATCTATAACAATATAAAAAAAAGGAATTTTTTTTACACATCTTGTTTTCCACTTTTATCCTTTATAATACTAAAATATAGCAAATTTATCTATAAATAATATATAAATGAGATTTTTTTATAATATATAAAGGTGAATTCTTTTTTTTACGCATTTTATTTTTCAGTTTTGTTACAAGATTATAAGATTTTGAGATCCTAAATTAGTTCTTCCTCCACTATTTTTTTTCTTTGAATACACTACAAAATAAATAAATCTAGTTCTAACAAGTAAAAATCTATGCTAACAATTAAAAGTTAACATTAATTAGTTAACAACGTCTTATATGTAATAAACTTTGCACTCATAAACACTAATTAGCTGTTGGTTTTTCAAGATCGATCTCTAGAACCAATTGTGCGAACACTTATAACATCTCAAGTGCCTTTATTAATTGATTCAATGAAAATCTTCATTTCACTTTTACAAAACTAATACTTCACCCCCAAAAAATAGAGGTAGTCATTTCAATGAAATATTTTCACAAAAGAAAATTTCCCATCATCCATTTTCACAAAAATTTCAGAAAACTCAAATAACTTTCAAATGCAAAAAAATTGGCTTCACGATAAACACTCGATTTATTGCCAAAATCACGCGTTTAGAAAAATTCATTTTAGCTGCCAACAAAAAGCAGAGGTTAAAAAAAAGAAGTCACTGGTAAAGGTGAAGTTTATTCAAGTTGGACACACAAATAATAATTAGTAATTAAAATCTTGATAGCTAATTAGATGCCAATTTAGAAACTATTTAACAACAATAGAAACTAATTTTGAAACCAAAATTTTTTTTAGTCAGCCGTGCATAATTAAATTCCTAAACACCTAGTTAATGCGTTTCTACATGTTGGTGAAGATTTGACAATCCAAACCTAATTAAAAGAATCTAGAGACAATAATAAGTATTTAGATATCATTAAATTTTTTTTTTAAATTACACATTTAAAATGCAGATATTATTTTAAAAAGCATAAACATTCATTTAAAAAGCACTAACATGTACCATATCAAAGTTTATTGAATTCAGACAAAAGAGCTACATGATAATTAAGAACACTTCTCCTCCAACATTAGAACAATTATTTGAAGGCCATTATTTATTCTATTACTTTCCTTCTTAATTGGAGCTATGCCTTAAGAAGATGAGCATCGATATCTGCAGTGCATTTGTGGAGGTACTCGATGTAGCCATATGGAGGATCAACATCTTCACGAAGCCTCTCATATTCAACAATCCATTTGATGACAGCACCACCATTTTCCTTATCAGATGCTTCAAATATCAGATTCAAGAGCTTGTATTGGTGATCCAGGTCTCCACCGAAGAGCTTGAAGATGATTCTTTTCTTTGCTTCATCATATTCCACACTCTCCTGACATGTTTTAACCTTACCATCTGTTCTTTCAGAATCATTGTATGAGAATTATAATAAGAAACCAATTCATCTATATATAACATTTTTTTGAATTGTAACTTAGATAATCTTGTATAGTTTTTTCTTCCAAGAAATAAATGTGCACATTTCGACTTCAGTCTATGTCTTAAAAGAAGTGATACAAACTCACTTTACTCTAAAAGTATTTTATGCACATAGGATGCAAGATACAAATCACATCTTATCTGTCAATTTTAAACTCATATTTTAAAATAATATTAAAGTGTATTTTAATAATAATTATTAATTTTTTTATTATTTATTATCAATTCATTATTTCATCATCCATTAATATTTTCAATTCTTTCTTGATAAAGATAAATTTGAGATTCTATGTTATCTAATACACGGATGAGGTGTGACTGATGCGTCTGAAGTGTGTACTCTGATGGAAGCAAATGTTTGGTCTTGGATTTCTGTAAAATCTCGTTTTGCTTCGGTTCCCTTTTCCAGTTGGTGTTTGGAACCTTTGGTATGTATTTTAGGTTTTTAGTATGGATAGTGCTTTTGCTAGTTGGTTTGGTGGTTTTTGTTAGATGTTGGTTACTGTATTTCTTGTATAAGGGTTGATCCACCCTGAAGTGGTTCGCATTTATTTATTTATTATTGTTGATAAAAAAAAATCTAATACGTGGATAAATATTACCTTTTTCATTTAATTTTCTAAAATTAAGTCTAAATTCATCTTCTATGAATAAATATAAGAAGTAAAGATTCGAGGAAATTAGAGAGAGAGTATAAAAGTATATTGAAATTCAGGGAGAAAATAATGTGCATAGAGTTATTAGAAGCTTAATTACCTATGACATAAGTCCAGTGCTTGATGGACTCATTATGATGCCAGTCTTCACCATGGTGCAGCTTGGTTCCATGAATCCTCTCAGCAATGTTTTGAACCTGATGGAGTTGCGTTGCGAAGAGGTTGAACCACTTTGCAGCAGTTGCATGAACCCCAATTTCAGTGCTGATTTTGCCAGAAAGAGTCATGGTGATGAAGAAAGAAGCAAGTAATAATAATGCAAAGAGCAAGGTTGAGGGATGGTGAAGAATATGATAATGCCACCATTTATATAGTAACATAATTCACCTAACTCTTCAAAAATAATTGAATTGGGATCTCTTTCTTTCAACTTGGAAAAGGAAAAAAAAATTAAGGTGGAGACATTCACATTCACTTTGTTAATAAATGTAAAAAATCTTAAATAATAGACCTAATGTATGCTACAAAGTATAATATGGGTGCATTAGAAGTTCTTTTGAAAATAGTAATACAACCCAAAAGTGCTTTTGCATTGAAACTTTGATAATGAGAATACAATTGCCATCTGTAATACAAAATATGTTTATAGGTTTGATTAAGAAATGCATTTTATTTTCTGTGGTTATTCTAATGTGTGGACAATGAGAAGTGTTGTAGTGTTGTGTATTTTTATATCACTTCACGTAGAATCGTCTAAAGATGAAGTAAAGGAAATTAGAAGAAACTTGACTCTAAGAAACATATTCTGGTAAAACAAAATTTGTCAAGTAAAGGAAATTAGAACCAAACTCAGCTAAACAACCTTTCAAGTACAATTAGAATGTCTAAAATTACTAGAAACTGGATACCAAGAAAATAGCAAAAGACATTTGAACTTATTCCACAAAAGTTAATACCAAAATTACATGGAAAATACGAAAAATGGGTCTTCTATATTATTTAGCCCAAAAACCGATTAAATTACAATCATCACATGAATTTAGGTTGGGCCTTCCATGTTGTCTAAGTTGGGCTCCAATGATCACCCCATTAGCTCTAGTAAAGTAGAAACTTTTTTGCTGTCTTTTGTTAGGAGTGACAATACGGATTTATCCGTCCCGTATTAGCCTGCATTGGATCGTAAAATGTAAGTTGGGTTGGTTCACCTCGTTTAAGTAATGAAGGCTCAATTTATTGACTCGTCTCACATAATAAGGGATGACATGTGAGCCTGTTGTTCAACCTGTTAAGGGATATCCTTGTCTTGCTACATGTGGAGGTATTTTTCGTGGGAGTATGGGGGTTTATTGGTTCTTTCTCTGTGTTTCTTAAAGTTCAAATTACTTTGGTTGCTGAGTTTTATGGAGTTATATATGCTATGGAGGAAGCTCAAAAGATGGGGCTTACTAATGTATGACTTGAATGTGATTCTGCCTTGGTTTGTACTACATTTATTGTTAGTACCAATGTTCCCTGGACGCTAATGCGTGTGCTGATAAGTTGACTAATTTTGGATTTATTCATAAAGAATCATTTCATTGGTATAATAGACTTTCATCTAGTTTGTTGTTAGAATTCTTTATGAATATGTATAGTCTATCTATGTATCATTTTTGTTAACATATGAGTTTTGGTCTAATCCTTCCATACTTTTTTTTATATTTTCTTTAATAATATTTTTTTCATATGAGGGCAGATGATTGTTGTTACTTGAGGTGTCAGCTTAACTAAGATGTCAAGTTACATAATGATACCTAACGTGAAAGCTTTTAAAAAAAAACTATTTAAAAAACACAACAAAAAGATTTAAGGTAATGATGATGAACTTTTCTGCTTAAAATTATTAGGATCAATTACCTGAGTTGAGCATGTTCAATCCTTCAATAAATATATTGATAATAATAATTAATAATATTAATAATGGTTAATGATATAAATAATATATACTAATAGTAATATTAATATTATTATTATTATTATTAATATTAATAATGTTAATAATAATATTAAAAATATTAATAAAATAATAATAATATTAATATTGTAATAGTAATATTAATAAAAAAATTAATAATATTACTAATAATAATAATAATAAATAATAATATTAATAATAATTATTAATATTAAAAATAATATTATTATTTCTGTTACTGAATTAGCTTGAATTTAGGATCACTTTTCAGTTGTTAAATTGGTATCTTTTATTTGGGGTGACCAAACTCTTAACAACAAATAATTTGGTAGCTATTTAACAACGAAATAAAAAATCATCTCTAACTACTTTGTAACTAGATTTTTTGCTGCCATATAATTTCGATAAATAATTTAATAAAAAAAAAATCTTAATTTTAATTTATTAAAAATAATTTAACAAGAAAGGTACGTGGTATTATAGAGTTAGGTAGAAAAATTTAAGTAATTATGTGATAACGAACACCTACAAGCATAAGTGCATTTGACATTTAATGAAAATCATTTATCGATATCCATTTAATTATCATCTTTTACGCGTGGATGAGTTAAAATATTATTCTTATAATTAAGTTTGATTGACCCATTTTAATTAATGTTTGAATGATCTCCGTTATAACATTGATATGAAATATTTAATTCTTAATTTAAAATAATTGATTACTTTTTTATAAAAAATAAATAAAAATTCAAAATAATTAATTATTATATATCTAATCGATGATATTAAAAATTAAATATATAATCAATTATATTTTAAAAAAATTATCAATTATTTTGCCTGATACATCAAAGATTTCTCTTCAATCACTATCCACAAGCCACCAATGAAAAAAAAAAAAATTATAATTTTATTTAATTATAAAAAATATGTGATGATGATTTCAATGTCAACTCTTTGAAAAAGTAGTAACTATGAATGCCATTAATAAATTGACTTGTCCCCTACATTATCCTTTTTTGGAACTTCATATAAAAGAGAATACTTCTAAAACACACCAAGTAAAGAAAAATATTTAGAGAATATTTTTATACTAGTAATTTTGATATAAATATAAATAATTAAAATACTTATGTAACAGCTTTTTCTGTGA
>Ga0123342_1008476_pt1 | contig 12900 bp, 4 predicted proteins | sample Turbeawhitnodule_FD_89960 | JGI IMG/M metagenome (GOLD analysis project Ga0123342, IMG submission 89960) | Root nodule microbial communities of legume samples collected from Mexico - Turtle bean Mexico white nodule | ecosystem: Host-associated > Plants > Roots > Nodule | place: Mexico: Nepantla...
AGTATAAAACAATCGGTTGTTTCGACAAAACAATCGGTTGTTTTTCACTTGGTTTGAAAAACACTTTTCTTTTAAAAAGATTGAGAATGCCTATGCTTTGGATTCAATCAAGAGTGGATTACATAACTAATCAACCCCAGATCCTATCTAGGACAACTAAGCAACAACAAGCACAACCAAGCCTTCAACATCCTTCAAAGGGTTTGGATTCTTTAAAGTTTGAACACCACTTGGTTCAACAATCATAGTCAACACAACCACTGTTAACTCACTATTTATTGTTCTATATTATATTTAACGAGTATTGTACTTGATAATTCAATTGTTCCTTATGTGATCGATATCCGTCGTTAGGAACAAATTATTACTTCTGACAACGCGGTGCATTTGCCGTAAAAACACATATATTTTTATTTCTTCTTTGGATGGAAGATGAAGGAGAGTTGAGGAGTGGAAGCATTCTTAGAAACTCAAGAGGAGTTTCAATTGTTTAAAGCATAGTTAAGAATTTGTGAAAGTGACAAATGAGATCAACTCACTAGGAAATAGTTTATGTTAAGTCTTGAGGCCAACCTAGGAAAAACTTATGAACAAGTAGAATGGTAAAAAATGGACAACATTTCATTACTAATTCCAAGTTGAAAATTACAAGAGAGGTGCACTACTATTTATAGGAGACTTGTCCTAAAAACTCTCCATTAGTAAGATGACACGTGACGACACATATTCCATGCTCATGATCCTCTCAAATGAGAGGGTTGACAAATGTCTTTCTCTCATTTGAGAATCTCAAATGAGAGGTTAACAAATGTCACCTCTTAATTGGTGCAAATCATCTCCATTAAGGAAGAGTCATGTGGACATTCATGTTTCTCATGTCATGCCCATACTTCTCATGCCAAGTGATGAGTCACTTTACAATACACATCCAGTCTATTACTATACGCACCCACTCTTTTATTAGTCCAAATACAAGGCCTAAAATTAAACCAAGGCCCAACACATGGCCCAAATAAACTTATAAACTACTTTATACAATTATTTAAACTAAGGTCTGGTCCAAAAAGATATTGACTTGGTCTTGTTGAAGCCAATTGAGTTCTAGTCTTCTTGTAGTCCTCTAATCAAGGCTCGGGTTATGGTTGGATGGGTTTTCATCATGGTAAATTTCTTTGACATATAAAGAGTTAAATTAGTCTACAGTGAAGTTATTTCCATTAACATTTCATTTAGCATTTGCATATAGAACACTGAAAAAGGAATTTTAAAAATGCATGCAAGGAAATTGAGTTTACGCAAAAGGAGAATTTGAATATTTCTAATAAAAATGCAGAACATGTAAAATCTAATCAAAGATTAAGTAAAGGGAACCAAGATCTGAAAAAGAGTCTTGAAACTCAAAATACTGATCTATAGGAAAGATGAACAAAGATTTATGTTTAGTCAAAGAAAAATTATGGAAAAGACCCATTGAACCATCTAATAATCAATATTAGACATTTTAATAGAAGATAATACTGCTCTTAGGAAGATCTTATCAAACTCGAATGAAAATGAGAAATCTCTAAACATGTTGATAAAAAACATTCCAGGAGTTCTCATGATAGGACATTATTAAGATATGAAAACAAAAATCCTAAAATTAAAAGCAAATTTATTGCTTCTTCTATACTATTTATAGGTAAAGTCTCTAATGGTGCCCTAAAGATGAAACCATGGAGAAAAATTAACTAGAAAGGGTCCAAACAAATATGGGTACCAAAAGATAACATTCTTTCTCTTTTAGATACTCTAAACCCTATTCTGTTTCAAAGTATGTAAAAATGGCAACTTAAGACAATTTATACTCAACTAACAAGCTCAATCCGCTAAGCAAATCTCAAACCACTGAACGGATTGCTCAAAATTACATTGCCATCGCCTTAAATCCCTTAGGCACAACCAAAGTGCGTTGAGCATATTCATTCCCGAAAGAAAGGTTAGGAAAAGAGTATTCATCAGGAAGATTTAGCTAAACATGACCCTTGTACATTAAGCAAATTTGGTGCAGTGCTGAAAAATTCGTTGAACCAAATTGAAAATGGTTTAGCCAAGCAGGCCTGAGCTTAGCGAATTTGGATTGAAAATGACTGAGCGAATTTGGAAATGATTGAACGAAATTTTGCAAAAAAAACTTTCAAAAATCTGTTCTAAATTTTTTTGACCGATAATAAAATATATAATATATGAAAGTAGTTATGAGTTCAACTCAAACAAAAAGAAAACTGTACTGGTACGATCGGACGACTCAGTGATTCGGTCAGCACTCAGCCCATGCCGCCACCCAAGTAATGAAGAGACGGCCGCGTTGCACATGTGGCCGACCGATCCACAATGTTCAAGTCAAAGGTTGACCAGATTAGTAAGGCTAATCCATGGTTAAGGGTGGCTTAACACAACCTTAAATGCAAACCAACTCCCTTAACCTGGTCCAACAGTGAAGGCCCATTAAGGTAATATAAATAACACACATTTCAATAGAAAGGTACGTCATTATCTACGGTGCTCTGACAACCGAATACCAACACCCTAACTGACTTGAGCGTTGGAATGCCTTCTGCAGGTACCATCCCGCTTGTGGAGCAGGACGACCGAGAGGAAGGAAGCACATCAAGAAGCGCGAATGTATTGAGGAATCTCGAGAGTACTAGACCAACCGTGTATAGGAATAGGAGCAATAGTTCTCTAGGTCCCCAAACCCGTTCGAGAACATAAACTTAAAAAAGTATAAAGAAAACCAAAATCTACTCTAAAACCCCTAGCGATCAACCATATACAAATCCTCACCAAAATGCTCAACTTCCCTCTACAAAAGATGAAGCTCTGAGCATGAATACATTCACCGAGAGATAGATATAGTCTCCTTTATATAATAGTATTAGCATTTGTCCCTTGCATGGAGTTAAAATCTCATCCCAGCCAGCAACAAAGTGATACTAATGGTGCATGAGTAGAGGAAAGTCCTATAGTCTTCTACATAAATTTGTTTTTTTTATCGGCACATAATTTCGTTTAGTGGAGTTGAATCCATGCTGAACATATTTTCGTTGAGTGGAGTCGAATCCACGCTGAGCATATTCTTTTCTAGTCTAAAACTATGTCTAAAAACCTAATATCCTAAACTAAAGGTTGGCTGTTAGAATTTTCTTCCCTTGAGTCTCCATCTTCCATGGTCCAAGCAAAGTTGGGTTAATTTGAGGTGGTGCACTTTTATGATTTGAGCTGCTATGGGAAATTTATGTGGTTGAGAAATTGTGTTTTGGTTTACTGCTATAAAGTTCATTTGTAATATTACTACTTGCAGCAATTATTGCATGAGACAACAACGTCCTAAATATATTACAATCCTCAGTATTTAAGCAACAAAATCCCTCAGTATGTATGCACCAAAACCCTAGTTTTTTTTGTTACACTGTGAATCTTATTAGTTAGATATATATTCCATTATTATTAATTGGAGCTGCACAAGTGCCTCGAGAACACGCAACAACATTTAAAAAAAAATATTATTTTAACAACTACAAATTAAAACATCTAAAATATAATTTTAAAATTATTTCATTTAAAAAAAATATTTTTTTTCTACTCATAATCTAGTGGACGATTATAAACATATCAACCATCAACATTTAATAGCTCTACATAGACAAGTTCTCATCATTTAGCTTGACCTCGTAACCTGATTGTTATCACACTCACGCACAATCTTGAATGAGAATTTGAAAAATGTGATAAAAAAAACGATGACGAGCTAAACTTCACTACACTACACCACATGTGAAACCATGCTTTCGTCCTGCAAGAACCAAACAACCAATTTCACTATGCTGCCAACGCCGTGCTAGTTCGGTTAGGGTTTCAAACCACATTCTCCATGGTCCCTCATAACATGCCAGAATGTTGCTGTAGATACCCACTTTTTTGTAATCAATGCGAACAAGGCAGAAGACAAAAACTGCTATTAATACTAAGCAACTTGCACCACAATCACCCCTTTTGTATATATACCGTACCTAACAGCACAGCCAAGACCCTATTGGTGAAGCATGTGAATATGACGTTTCCCGAATAGGATATCAAAATCTTGACGTATGGAAATTTCATTTTTAGGCCTCACTCTTGTCTTTATGCATAGGTGACATTGTACTATTGATTTTGCTCATTTTACAATTAAGATAGGTCTGTTAAGTTTGTCTCATGCATCAGATGAACGCATCATATCTATATGCTTTAAGTTAACAATGAACTAATTGGGAAGGACAAAAATAAATCAATACACATTACAAAAGATATTTAAGAATGATTCCATTGGTTATACGTCAATGCCATACACAAATTCTACCTAAGTGGGTTCAAAACTTCTATTGGATAAATGGATTTGGCGGTTGGAATCAAACGAGGGTGGTTTATGGAAGAAGGTTTTAAAGTCTAAATACGGAGATTGGAAAAAGTTGAAAGAGGACAAATTAAACAAAAAAGATTTTTTTTGGTGTAGAGATTTGGAAGATGGAGAACTGAGGTAGGAGCTTCGAAGACTACTTTAAGTGAGAAGTTGGTAATGAGAAGTCTATTAAATTTTGGGAGGACAAGTGGGTGAGAGATATTTTAAAGAATAAATTTCCAAGGCTTTTCTCTCTTTGTGTTGACAAAGATGTGTTGTTGGAGCATTGCGGGCCTTGGGTAAGTAGTGTTTAGGCGTGGAATTGGTTTCGAGAAGGAGTTTCTTTGATTGGGAGAAGAATCAGGTTAGTCAACTTCTTGAGGTAGTACACGACTCGTGTCCTGCTTTGGAAAAAGTTGATAGTTGGGTTTGAAAAGAGGACGAGTTTCTAGTGTTTTCAGTTAAATTTGCTTACGGTATTCTAAGAGGAGATACTGAAAGGGAATTTTTGAGGTTGTTACGATCTTTTGGATGATTAAGGCTTTGCCTTCAACTCACATTACCACTTAGAGGATGTTGGGAAATAAGGTTGCCACTAAGGATAATTTGGTTAGACTTGGGGTCGCGGTTGAAAGTAACATTTGTTGCTTCTGCGGGATAAAAGAGGAGAATTAAAATCATTTTGTTTTTTGGTTGCAAAATGGCCTCGTTAGTGTGGTTAGGACTGCTGTTGGTTGATCCCCACAACTCTTATTCACATTTTTTGCAGTTCAGTTTGTGTTTTGCACCTGAATCTATCAACTTAGTTTTGAAGAACGTTTGTATTGCGGTGTAAGTGAGATTTGGTTTCATAAGAATAAGATCATTTTTAATTGTGGAATAACGAATCATTCAAAGATTTTCTCTTTGTCTCAATTGAAGATTTGGTCTTGAATTATTAAGAGTTTAGGGTTTAATCTATTAAAAATTTATTTATCTAAGTCTGATTTTTACTTTAATTCCTATTTTATAGTTTTCCATATCAGACTTTCTTTTATTTATACAGATTTAAAAAATTGAAAAATCCAAATCTTCAATTCAAATTTTATTTCTTAGTTGAACTAACCAGGTTGTTGTTTATCTCTGGGCTCCCGATTACTTTTTTTCACTCAGATTCTATGGCAACAAAGTGTCTCTTTATTCTTCTTTTCCACACACACATATACATACATATATATATATATATATATATATATATATATATATATGCTTTTCCTTTGAACATCACAGTGCCATTTCTGTTGTTACATGCTTTTATTTATTTAATATGTCTGCACATGTATACAAGGCAATTACAATTACAACCTATTAAGTTTTTACACATAATTTCAAAAGTCAATATTGCAAGTTTCGTTAACTAAAGAGAAGCAATTCAACTCAAAAAATTTGTTAAAAAAAATTCATTAATCAAATTTAAATGAACATTTAAAATTTCTAATTTTTTTCATAAATAAATCCAAAATTAATTAAAGTATTATAGGTAGATATATTTTGAATATTAAGAATTTATGTATTATGTTATCTATAAATTTTGGTAATATTAAATTATAATTTTATCATATTTCTTTAATATTTTTATAATATTAACCTTTTTTACATATAATTATATTAATATTATGTTAATTTTTTTAAGAAAATATAAATTTGAATTTTAAATCTAATTTAACTTTTTTTATAAAAATATGGATTTGAATTTAAAATTCAATATTTGGATTTATAAATTTCAAATTATTTTTATTAAAATATATGGATTTGGATTTAAATCTCATCCAAATATTTGTAATAGGAATTTTTTGTTGGTTTTAAGTAGGTTATAATTATGAGATTTTGCCTTATTTTTAATTTTGGTTTTTGCATAAAGTATAGATAGAATTTCTATTATTATTGTAGATTTTATTTGTTTCAATTGTTAATGTAATTACAAATAAACCTAAGGGCGGACTAGATTTATTTGTGAATTTAATGGTCATATATTCCTTAAATTTTAATTTCTTTCTTTCATCCATAAGTTCTAATATATTTTTTCCTGCTTAAATTTTTAATTTCTATAGTTTGGCAGATGTGTAAATTTGAATATGTATCAAATTTTAATTGAATTTTGGTTTTCTATTTTTTTTAAGTTAAGAATTTTAGTCTGCAGTTATAAATAATTTTATTGTTAACAAAAATGTTAGAGTAACACGTATAAAAGTTTATGTCAAACTTCCTCATTAATATTCAAATGAATATGAACTCTTACCAGGTATAAAAGTTTATTATAAAAATTTATTCATAAGTAGAAAAATACACATTTAGTGTCGGTCAATTGATGTTAGTATGTAAAATTTGACACTAAAACTATGGATATTTATCAATTAAAAGTTGATTAAGCCAACAATAATTTGTCGTTTTTAAAATTTATTTTTAATTAAAATAGTTTAATATTAATGTTAATGTATTTTTTATTTTAAAATTTATTTAATTTAATATTTATAAATTTGATGATTAATAAAATATATTTTAATATAAAAAATATTATATTAATATTGACCTAATGTATGTTAACTTAAATTTATTAAAAAAATTGATTAAATTGATATTAACTTAAATAAATATAAATACGTAGTAAGCATCATTTTAGAGCTAACGATAATCTAAAACTAAATGTTTTATATTCTTAAAATTTAAGAACACAATGTCTCTTTAACCAAAATGGACATTTTTTTTATACAAAATAATTTTTCTCTTAAAAGAATTTAATGCTAATTTTATTAATACAAATATTTTTATTTATTAGAAATAAGTAATGTTGACTTAAAGTTGATTAAGTCAACCATAATACTAAGCAAACTCTATTACTTGATGGTTAATTTGTCATATTCTTGTGATTATTAGTATCTCAATTCAATAATCACTAAAGAAAATAATAAGTTAACTTTCAAATAATTATACACTATTAGAATTAGTCTCAAATTATATGTTATTAGAGTAGATTTAGTTAATTTTAAAAAACAAATAATATAAACTTATTGTTATTGAGTTAAAAAACATAAAGTTATTACAAAATTTATTTATTTTTATTATGTAAAGATTTTGTATCGGTTTAACCAACATTATTTATAAAAAATAAAATAAAAAATTTAGAGTTAACTTAACCCACTCTAAATTATATTTAGAATAAAAAATTAATAATAGTAAATAAGTTTGAGTTACTTCAATCTAACTAATTAACTTCAATCTTATTTAATATTAGCATTTATATATTTATTTAAGTTGGTATTTATTTAGTTGATATTAGTATATTTTTAATATTTATTGAAGTTATTTAATTTATTTTTAGATTTATTTAAGTTAGTATGGAGCTAACCAAATTAATGTAATATATTTATTTAAATTAAGATAAGCTTAATTATAAATTTATTTTTAGATTTATTTAAATTAGTATCGACTTAATTAATGATAATGTAATATATTTATTTAAGTTAGAATAAGCTTAATTAATGTTAATATAATATAATTTTTTAAATTTATTTAAGTCAACGTTAATGATACTATTTTTATTATTTATTTTAATTTGTGTCAACCTTACCATTTGTATCTTGTAAGTTAAAATATTTAATATGGTGATAAATGACCTGTTTATTAAAAGATAGAAGAACGGAAACATTAATTTTAAATGATACCTCCAATTTATTTTGGGTATACATATGTATATATTAATCACCATAGGCAAAAGCAAATGTCAAGAAGAAATACAACAATGCGTTTCCTTTGCTCTTGCTGCAATCTCTGGTTTTATCATCGAAGATTTATGCCTTAGTCCCTAAAGCTTATTCTATTGTTCTTAATAATGACATAGAAAAGGTTTTGATTTCGAGTTGTGTTGATTCTTTTACTTGTAGTTTGTTTTCTTAGTTTAGTGATGATGGTGGTGGAGAAACTATCATTGTTATTGGATGTTTTCAATACGAGACACATTTTCAGATTTCAACATCTTTTTTATAAATGGACAAATCAATATACATTTTTGTTACATGACATAGATTATATGTTTTATTATTGAGAATTTTAATGACATGGCTACATAGCATCAATTTGACCGATGCAACACAGATTCGACATAACGTGAGGCGCTTGTTTTTCTTTTTTTATGGGTGTCTTGAGCCAATGATCTGTATAAGACCTGTTATATTTTCTAGGAACTCCTCCTTCGAGCGGAGGAGTTAGTCTGTTTGTGTATAAGGTAGGTTTCTGTATACGGGTTGATATATTCCTGAAATATCTTTTTTTATTCATTCTTTTTTGCTGATAAAAAAAAAATATAGATTCTCAAAATTATAGAATTAACCAGCAAGCTTATCAGAATTACAACCCATGAAATTTTTTCCTATTTGAAATTTTGATATATTATTTTGTAACTGTTGACCATTATGTTCTATGTTTCTATTCCGATGGTCATAATATAATTTGATGAAAAATTAGATTCTTTAGGAATTTCTTATCTCTTGTAACTTTATACACGGACTTTCTGATTAAAAAAAATTATAATACAAATATCTCTACTTTTACTTTTATTTTACAAAATATTCAGAAATAGCTTATAAGGCGTGCAGTTAAGAAAGTATGAGCAGCCCGAAAAGAAGGGCATTGTTGTCACAAAAGCTAATGCCCTTGGTCCAGCCTGTGCCCTTGGTCTTTTTCTATTAGATGTGTATATCATCGGAATGAAAAGTTAAGGGTTACCCCATATACATATATAGCCCCACAATGTGACCGACTATTTGAAACCATTATCTATTACAGCACCACAACGATGCGCCACACCAATTACTCAACCTTATAAATGCAACTCATCTCTTCAATTTCACCACCATCTATACCCACCTCTCCCTTTTCTCTACTCTATCTTCATTTCTTCATCATTCCATTTTCACTGTCTCATGGCCAAGTTGCCAAGTGCAAGGGTCACCACCGAGGTTGCTCCACCAAGATTCGTGTCGGTGACGAGGTGCCGCGGGAAGAAAATGCTTGACACCATTATGGAGGAAGAGAATGATTTTGTTGCTGACAAACGCTTCTCTTCACCATCTTGTGGCTCCTCCTCTAGAAGCCTTATAGAGAGGCCAATTTTGTTGAACAAATTCTAGCTTCTAAGCTCTTATACATGCACAAATTATTCCATGGTTTGGAATCATTACTTGCTTCGTCTTTCAGTTAATTTTCACGTGATACACAGTCAAGTTTTATCAACCATATCACGTAAATATTGATTGAGATATGAATACGTAATAGTTTTTTTACCATGTAATAGTTTTTGTGTTACTTTTTCTGTGTGGTTGTGAGAAGAAGAATAAGCATAGCATACAGTGCTCTTCGGCTGAATCAAAATAACAGGCAGGGAAATGAACACCACTTGGATTATGACATTAACGTGCTGTTTCTCTGAGGGGATTAACACCACTTACGTTATGATGACATTGTGCTGTTTTTTTTCTTCCTTTTTGTCTTTTAGAATTCTTGCATTTATTTAATTTGCTCGAGGTCGTTGGGATTTTTCACCCAGTTTTTGGACTGTGATTTCCCCTCTTGTGGCCGTTCTTATACTTGTTTGTGGCTTTTATGTAACATAGGCACAGATGAATCCCCAGGATAGTATCCATGATGATGATGTAAACTACTTTATGTGTATAGCCATGGACATGGAGTAAGAAGGTCTTAAATAAAGGTTCTATTTTGCTATGTCTGCGTGCTTATCAGTGGACAACTTATTTAACGGTGATAGACTTCATTCGAAGCTACATTTCATTCCTTTTATATATTTAATTTAATTCTTTTAGCTACATAGGATACAATAAAAATTTGGATTTCAGATTCCTCGTGGCAAATCAGGTGGTTTTATTTTATGTGATCTCATGATTGTGCACAACTTAGTATATATAAATATGAAAATCTTTTATCTGACACCATAAATACTAAAACACACACTTCACAACTCTTTATAATAATATTTTAAATTAAAAATGAAATAAAAATAATAAAAATATTAATAGTTTAGGTGTATGTATTTATGGTGTCACCACTTTATAAATATACTGGAATACAAGTAATGGGATAATCAAATGATAGTGTACGATATTATACCTAATTATATGCAATTAATTTAATAATGATAGAATCTCATGATAGTGGATTCCTACTTAATTAGATTGTAATTTGGAGACAAAAACTCCCTACACTAGTATATATTTCCTACCCATGAAGTGATGTAAATATACACACAAGTGAATAAAAACATCTTTTTCCATCTTTATGGTATCATAGCACCGATCTTGGTGCTCTGACAGCCTTTCGATTTTTATCCCCTAAATAAGAGATCATGTCTAGCAAAGAAGGCACCAGTAACGAGTCCGATAGAAACCTCGTACAAGGTTCACCGCCCCGCCGAGGAAATTCAGCAATTGACAAAGGCTATTTACTCGCTCAACAATAACGGTAAAAATGACACGTTTGTTAGCGTTGCAGGTCTGTTTGCCCATAACTCGTCTATTAATTCTACTTTTACGAAACCATGGATTTTGGATAGCAGAGCAATCAATCATTTTGCATCTGATTCTAAATGTTAATCTATCCACAGGCTCAACTGCGCCCATATCATTTATGGGCACAATTAAATTCAATGACAATATCACTCTCAAAGATGTTCTTTGCGTTCCTTCTTTTAATTTAAATCTCATTGTTATTGTTGTGTCATTTTTACTTCACATGGTTGCGTTTTGCAGGACTTGGCTACGGGGAGGATGATTGGCTCGGGTAAACAACACGCAGGCTTATACTACATGTCCCCTCTTCCAAACCAAGCTCACGCATCTCAAATTTCAACCGACCCTGATTTATGACACAAGCGCCTCAGACATCCTTCTCCGGCGTGTCTACAACTTGCATCTTCCTTACTACCTATCAGTAAAAATCTCATTCTCATTCATAATAATTGTAGTATTTGTCCCAAAGCTAAACAGACAAGGCTACCATTTCCTTTAAGCACAATAAAATCTCATTCTTCATTTAATCTATTGCATTGTGACATTTGGGGTCCTCATAAAACCCCAACTCATTTTGGAAAACGTTTTTTTTCTCACTATACTCGATGGCTATACTAGATGTACTTGGTTATTTATTATGAATCACAAGTCTGAAACCCAACATCTCTTAGAATCATTCATTACTTTTGCACAAAATCAATTTCAGGCATCTATTAAAACCATCCGCGTTGACAACGGATTGGAATTTATTTCTATGTGTAATTTTTTTCTCAAAAAAGGTATTCAATGTCAACGCACTTGTGTCTACACTCCTCAACAAAATGGAGTAGTAGAACGCAAACATAGACACATTTTAAACACAGCATGAACCCTCCTATTTCAGTCCCATTTACCATTAGAATTTTGGGGAGAATGCGTTTTAATCGCCACATATATCATTAATCGCTTGCCAACACCTTTACTAAAAAATAAATCTCACCTTTTGAGATGCTATATAATCGCCCACCTTCACTTTCTCACTTAAAAACTTTTGGTTGCCTCTGTTATGCAACTGTTGATTCACCTAAGCAAAAATTTGATCCGCGCGCTCGATAGTGCATTTTCATTAGTTATCCTCTCAATAAAAAATCATACAAATTATTTGATATAGATGCATGCACTTTTTTTACAGTCCCAGACGCAATCCTCACCTCCATTACAAGGTATTTTTCCCACTATTAACATTGTCTTACCCACTCCTGTCCAACATTCACTCGATCAACCTTCTTCTCCTACTCATCACAATGCACCTGAACCTCCATCAAACCAACCTTCTTCTCCTACTCGTCACAATCCACCTGAACCTCCATCAAACCAACCTTCTTCTCCTACTCATCATAATGCACCTGAACCTCCAGCAGACCAACCTTCATGTTCGACGATTCAGTCGCACATCAACCCCACCTTCCTGGCTTCAAGACTACGTAACATGATCCCAAGCCAATCATTCGACCACTGCCCAAGACCGACCGAATGGAGCCAGGTATCCTATGCATCATTTTCTTTCTAATTCACGATTTTCTTCTACACATAGTGCATATCTTGCTAACATCACAACCACTAAAGAACCTCACACTTATGCTCAAGCTATTCGTGATCCAAATTGGCAAAAAGCAATGGACGAAGAGATTTTCACCTTGCAGCTAAATCAAACGTGGACCTTGACACTGTTACCCGCTGGGCAGAAACCCATCGGATGCAAATGGGTCTATAAAATAAAGTACAACTCAGATGGCAGCGTCGACATATATAAGGCGCGCCTTGTCGCAAAGGGGTACACTCAGATTGAAGGTGTCGACTATTCTGAAACTTTTTCACCAACAACAAAATTAACAACTTTGAGGTGTCTCCTCACCATTGCAGTAGCCAGAAATTGGTTTACTC
>Ga0123342_1008477_pt1 | contig 12899 bp, 3 predicted proteins | sample Turbeawhitnodule_FD_89960 | JGI IMG/M metagenome (GOLD analysis project Ga0123342, IMG submission 89960) | Root nodule microbial communities of legume samples collected from Mexico - Turtle bean Mexico white nodule | ecosystem: Host-associated > Plants > Roots > Nodule | place: Mexico: Nepantla...
AATTATATATATATATATATATATATATATATATATATATATATATATATATATATATATATATATATATATATATATTACACACTTTTAAATACTGCGGTTGGGACTTGAGAATGTCATTTATTAATGAAATTGCTTTTTCTTGTGCGGCTTAATAACTTCACGATGAAGATATAACAGTGAGAATATTTTAGTTTTCACGTGACTGATAGAATTTTTTATGCTTCATCGTACGATTTTCGTTATCTTCATCTGGAAAAATGGAAAAATATTGTTAAATAATCTTAGAGTTATCTCTCTGGTAAGGATAATATATTTCGCTAATAAAGTGTTATAAACAGGTTTTTTGCTGTGGTTTTGGTTAATTATTGACTTAATAGAGACATAGCAAAATTCGATTATGCAGAAATAGCTTACAAAAATCTATTTTTCTTTGTGGCCTTCTTTTTCTGAAACGCAGTGTCCATTTTTAAGGTACAAATTTACAGTTGGAATCATTTCAAGAAAAGTATTTTGGAAAAGAAAAGAAAACGTAAGTTGAGCAACAACAGTGTGATTAATCAACGTGTAAGTCACAGGTTGGTGAATTTGTGTTCCAACTTTACGTAGAAGATAAACAAAGAAAAGACAAAAAATAACTAGACATTCCTGCTAAGACCATGCCTTTGATTACCCGGAACCCCACACCTTCTTTGGTCCTCCTAAAGAGTTATAGTTGAAATCAAATTCTTTTCCAAGGGTTAGCATCTGTCTTCAAATTACGATAATATTATTCCTTTCATACCAATAAATTCTATTATCCACCATTCTTGCTGCTGGATACTTCATCAATAAGTCTCACCAATTTAAAATGCTTTCTTATTCTTTTATATATAAATGGTTGCACACCCAAGAGTATATAGCAGTTGATCAAGTGCTACTTTAACAATTGAAGAAAATAAACACATGGACTTAAGAGGGTGGAAGATTAAGGAATCTATGATATTTTGATTTTATATACATCATTGTGCTCTAGATATTGGATCAGTAACTATCAAGCACATTATACACACACACACAAGTAGAAAAAGGAACATTAAATGTCGGCAATGGCATGTAAAACGTTAGTGGTTCTTTTTATATGTACAAGTGTTAATAGGTGAATTGTTCATTCTTTTTTAGATTGACAACGTTGTGGACCATTTGGGCCAATGGTGAAAGAACAAGATTTTTTTATCGCGGCCTGTTTCATGGTCTTTTATCGAGTAGGGAAAGGGGGTGTTGATAGCTTGGAATATAATTAATTAATTTCGCAATAATTTCTGCCCTTTTCATCGCATGTATAATTAATTAAAATGTAGCAGTTTCCTTCTAGAGGATTAAGAGAAAGAGTCGAGTTTGACAAAGACATTGAACTATGTCTCCACCATGTCATCTTGAAGAAGATTTCACATCTTCAACTATTATTATGTTTGGCAAAAACCCTTATCAATATAAGTAGCAGGATTAATCAGTTGCTAGTTATAACAAATTCTTAGTCCTCATCACTTTCTCTTACCTTGTTCAAACTACTTTTGAGTTTCTTACAAGTTATTGCAATGATATGGTTATGATTATTTCTATTTCATAACAACTTATTCACTAATTAGTTAATAATTCAAGAATTATGTAAATACATAATTATAGTTTATTTCAAGTTCAAAGTATCAATTCAATATTTATTTTTAAAATATTTGATCAAGAAAATAAATAATTACTAATTTAGTTAAAAGTCTTCAGAGACTTAAAAGTAAAAATTCAACGTGTATTTATAAATAAAAAATGGTTAATATCCATCCACTTTTAGAAGTAATCTCGAGAGTGTTAAAACATATATTTTCAAGGAATTTCGTATAAAAAAAACGATGCTTTTAAGATAGACATATTCATGGATCCAAAATTAGGTCATATATTATTGTCCTAATTTGATATATGAATTACTTTGTACTTAAACCAGTCTATTAAATCGATTATACTGCTATTATTTCATTTAAAACGTCTGAATTGTTAATAACTTATCATGATGTTGGAATCTAACAATATATGACACAAAAATTTTAGTGAAAAGTAAATCCATTGTCCTTAAATTAAGAATTCCAATTTTATAACTTGCTAGCGGATTTTGTTTGATAGTCACATGCATGGCAAATGGTGTGTAACAGTTGTGTATTAGATAGAATCTCTTGTTTTGTGGTGGTCCTCCATGTAAAATACGTGGCCTAATTGGTGACGAAAGAGAAGCAAAGTAGGCGTCAAACAGGCAATAGATGTTAAATGCATTCACCAATTTAGGTTAGTAAAAAGAACCATATTTTTTACGCAAAATCATTAATAATAAGTAGTAATTTTGGAATCATAATATATGGAACACGTCTCTCAATCTCCTATCTTTGTTGCAAATTATTTTACACCCATCTACTTGTGTTAATTGGTGTAAGTAAAATTTTATTATTATTATTAAAAATTGAGCTAATTTATCGTATTACCAAAAATTCAATACAATTTCTATAAATAAAAGATCACTCTAAATTCAAAAGTAATGGAATTATAATTCTATACTAATATCTTTATTCAGAATTGTGTGGTCATGGGCCGATCCTGAAGCCTCTTTGGCTTACGTCAGAGGCTAAGGGGCTGTGTGGTCATGCCGGCCCTAAAGCCTTTTTGTGTGGTCATGGAATGACCCTATAGTCTTTTTTGGCTTACGCTAGAGGTTGAGGGGCTGCGTGGTCATGGACCGACCCTGAAGCCTTTTTGTGCGGTGAGGGGTCAATCCAATTAATTACCTTAAATGGCTGGTGCTAAGGAGATTACCATTATAGAATCTGTGTAATATGTAGTTAAGTAATCAAGAGAGTTACAAGAAGGAGGGAAAAGGGAGAAGGTGAGGCAAGCGGCTATATAGAGAATGGGAAACCGATCAACGAAGAAAAAAAGAAAGAGAACAAGAACGAGAATGTTGAACAATCTTGATGTTCTAGGTCAATGATTATTTATCTTAACTAGAACAAGAACCAAATTAACTTGAATGTCAATAAAAAATATTCTACCAAATTAAATGAGAATAAAAAAAAATGGGTCCTTATAATAACATTATTTTTTATTAACTAGAAAACTTTCTAACATATGTAATAAACAACTTATATTAATATTTTTAAAGTTGTTTTTAGGCAACAAATGAAATAAAATATAACCTTAAACAAACTTAAAGCACTCCCTTTGGCTGTAGTAAAGAAAAGTATATTAGATGTCTTAGACAATGATGTGGACAGGCATAGTCCACGTAGGACGGTGATGGTGGTCGGTGGTGGGTCTCCAATCATGGGCGGAATGCATCATTGAACCCGTATAAAGACTTACTGTGGGCCCCACCAACAACATTCCCTCACTTATGCCAACAACCAACATCAAATTAGCTATCGCTATCAATTTACCTCTCTCTAACATATCTATTTTACTGTCTCCACATTATTATTATTATTATTATTATTATTATTATTATTATTTATTGTTACCTATAATAATAATAATATATCATAAGAAGTATATGTGAGAGAAACAAGGGTTAGCGTAAGCAGCTAAAGGTAGAGATCCTTGCGGGGTCCTATAAGGGATATTAGCCCTTTTGACACGGACTCTGCTCCAAACCTCTTCCTTTTTCTATCAATTACATTTTACCCTTCAATATTTTGTATGTTATGTAATTTTAGTTTATGTTGGCGGCAGTTGGTGAAGAAAAATCACCATACTCGATTGAAAAAAAGAGATAAATAAATAAAGGAATCAAATGGGGTTTGCCAAAAGTCTTCAACTACACTCCCTGTTTGCATCTAGGTGTGAATATGAAGCTTCTTTCAAGGGGGACATGAACCATGATTGCACCCTTATAGGAGTTTATTTTTACATTTCACTGAAAGAGATAAGAATATTTATGTTCGCTTTCTAAAGCATCTCAATACACCATGATTGTTGCTCGTTTTTAGAACACCCCCACCTTTCTTTCCTAGATATGTGTTTGTGAAATTTCAAGCATTAATCAACTTGTAGTTTTTCATTCTATGCAATGATGATGATGACTATTAAGTTTATCGAGAGTAGACATGGCATCGCCTAATTTGTATTACTTGTCCTAAAATGTTGGAATTGATTGAAAATTATTGCACGAACGAAGGCCTTATTTGAAGATGAAGTGTGGAGGCATGAAATGTGATTGAAAAAGAATGGGTATTGGGAAATAGGTGGCATGATGCATCAGAGATTATGGTGAATTTGAATGAAGGGGCTCTGGCATAGTGTTCATGAGTATAGTTTTCTATAAGGTTTCAGTGGAGGGTCCAATTCAAATCGATAACAACGCGTTAGGAATTGACTTCTAAGATCTGTTCTTGCTTGTGTTACACAGACATCCTCTTCATGTTGATAATGAATTTTGCTTTGTGCTAGTTTGTCAAAAATGCATGATTCATTCTCCTTGCATTACCTTTTTCTCACTTTCCTATCACCATTTTCTAGTCAATCAACTTCCTTACCCAGTCTTCATTAAGACTTTCCACTCTTAATTAATGAAAGATATTTGCTACTTTTAGAACACTTTTAATTAATAAATAAATTCTACCTATTTCTCGAATAAGTTATTATTTTCAAAAGTAATTACTTAAAAATATTTGTTTCGACTTCAAGACTTCTAGTTTATTTTAAAATTTGAAATTTTATAACAATTTTATCTTTAAAAAACATTTAAATAAGTTAAAAAAAAAATTGTATATAAATTGTTCTTCAACTTAACTTCTAAGTATATCAAACTATATTAAACGGAAAATACTTATTTTGACCAAGAGTAACAGATATTTATTATTGAACGCAAGAGAACCATATGTTAGTGGAAGGGCATCACAAATACTAGTAAAAGTTACTTTGTGATATGGGGGAACGCGTAATGCAGATCGAATATGTGTAAATTATCAAATTATTTTTCGCACTATCATTTCTTAGGAGGTACAAATATTAAAAAGAATTAAGAAATTAAAATTATTCTAGAATACATTTCATCCATTTATCTTAAGATTATATATATGTTTGTGTAAATAGAAGATACTTTATTTTTTTTAAGTCTCATCAAAATAAGTTTTATCAAAGTGTACTACCATACACACACACACACATATATATATATATATATATATATATATATATATATATATAAGCAACAAATATTACATCACTGTGTCATGTTAATATAAACTTTTTTCCTTATAAATATAAATATGTTATGGTTTGCTTAATTTTTAAATAATATTATAACTAAAATATCTTTTACAATTTACACTTTTCTTCCTTGAGTGATTTAAATATAATTTCTATTATATTATTTAAATTATACAATTTTCTCTTTTATATAATAGATGAAAATACATCGCACTATTTTGACACTTTCTACCAACAAAAATCAATTCAAAACAATTTTTTCCCAGAAAAAATATTTCATAAAATTTGTACACTTTTTTTCAAAAAATAGGTATGCCTATAACTTATTGGATTTTATAATATAAATTTAATAATTACTTATCTATTAAATATCATTTTTAGCTTTTTTATTTTTATACATATACGAAAAAAACATATTTGGTTCAATATTTTAGGAATGTTTGATAGAAGAAAAAAATTTAGTTTCTTCATAACTTGAGAAAGTTAGTTTTTTCATGTATTTTTTAAAATATAATATTTTCGGAAATGAAATTTTGTTATATTTTATGAGAGAAATTGTTGCCATGAGAATTTAACTATTCTCGATTAATTTCAGGAAAACTTATCAAATATAAGTATATAATTTATAAATAAAAACTAATAAAAGGTTTGTGGATAACAATTATGATTAATGAAGTAAATATTAACTAAATGAATAAAACTGGAGTGACGTATGAGCAAAAGTTGGTAAAGTTGGTAAAGAGATAATGAAATTTTAAGTACAAGTGAAAGTATCCGATTGGGTTTTAAAAATACAACTGTCACTTTAATCCTGAACTAAAAGTAGTACTGAACTGGCCACAGTTTATTGAAGGGAAAAGCTTCATATGAGCAAAGTATTATTTATTTTCATATTTTTTGAAGAGATCATGAAATGGGTTTGATATTATATGGTACACATTATTCAATCCCAGTGTAAACAAATCTTACCATAACACTTCTCATCACAAATAAAAAATGTTCAAAAGATGGAATACCAATGATGACCTCTTTATTTTACTCCGTGCCTTTTATTATAGGACAAGCATACATTAAATTCCACTTTCATTAACTGGTCCAATTATAATCTTACTGTTTCCATACGTACCAAACACACTCTTCATCTTTATTACCAAACTACAATTGACTTTGTTCTACCCTTTGTTTTGGTTGGTGTAACTTGCAACTTTACCATGTAATGTTGATTTAATGGGCCAATGTTTTTAGTTTAACATCTGCTTGGTGATGATAAAAATAAAAATGATGACGCATTGAAATTTAGGTCAAACAATCCGTGTGCAAATCATAATAGGTCTACATACAAAATTTCTTCTCGACAATAAGATGGAATGCAAGAAAATTTTCATTCTCCAAAAGAATTGCGAATGATGAAGCATTAGTATGAATCCGAATTAAATTTTAGAATTTGCTACGGAATTGGAGAACTCAAGAAAGTGATACGAAAGCCTAGAGAATAATTGCACCTCCATATGAAAGTGGCAATGCCTCTTATAATAATTTCAGTGATGTTTTCATTGGACTTTTATCATACATCTTTCAGGCTCCATAGGGACATACCATATCTAAAATGGACGTGTGGCCGAAACTGGTTCTTCAGTGTGAAGGCCCGGAAAATGTGGTAACATTCCCAGTGGAAATTATTAGAATTTGTCTAATCATAACAATTTTGAATTTTTATTTTCACTAAGGTGTTGCGAAGGATTAAATTGTTACATAGATACATACATGTTGGATAAATTCAATGATGAAAGCTTAGCATGGTCAAAGAAACAAAATTAATGATGAAAGGCAGAGTTTAATGTTGATTGTTAATCCCATTACCTAAACCAAGTTGCATTATTATGCGTTAAACATTGAAACGCATGGTGTCCGTAGTTTGTTTGGTTAGTTGTCAAGAGTTCTTGAGTGGTTATGAATTCTCATTATTGAACTTATGTCAGCCATAATATTACATGTCATTCATTATTCATGAAGATAACCTCAGCACCCCATTTATCACTTGAAGTACATGAATGTGAGTAAAAGAGAGAAAAAAAAGTTACTGAAAAGCGATGGATACTTAATCTTGTTTTAAGGGAGATCTATTTATATGATGTGATTTTATCATTTATTTAGATTTATTCTAAATTTAAATTGTGTATTAATTTAATTTAACTTGATCACATGTTACAAATAATTACCACACTCCTGAATTTAATACATTCTACTTTAGGTTAACAGTGAAGTTTTTTTTTTATGATAGTTTACGTAATGACTTTTATTATAGTGACGTCTATTGTTACTCATTAATTATTTTGAAACAGAAAAATTTAGTTTTAAAATTATGAATTATTTGATGAAGTCATTACACGTAAATAAAATAAACTAACTTCATAATAAAAATTGTTTTTGTCAAAGATATTTTGGTTAAAGAAATCAAGAAGGCAATTACTTCCTGCAGCCAATAAATTTGAACCTGCACCCAATCAATTTTTATTTTCAAAATTGTTTCTTATTTTAGAATTAAAAATTCGGAATTAAAAAATACATTCTAAAAAAATATAGAATATATTTTTGTATTTTAGATTTTTAAAAAATCCAAAATACAATTATGGAAAATAAAATCTAAAATATATTTTCAAAAAGGGATTTTGAAAATATATTTTGGAAAGATTCCAGAAAAAAATTCCAAATTTCAGAATATATTTTGATCCGTATTCCCTTCTTATCCAAAAACTGAAAAACTGAAAAGGGCATTTTTGTTATTCACATAAAACACTGGGTAGAATTCAAATTTGTTGGGTGCAGGAAGCAATTGTCAAACAAGAATGCTAAGATAAAAATATCATGGGCTGCCGCAAGTATTATCACACATTCCCATACCGGCCTCACTAAAGTTTTTGGTCGAAGGAGTGGGCTTTGATGTTTTGAACCGCTCCTGCTATTTCCACTTCCTGGTTTCCTAAGTACACTTCCTATTTGCTTCTTTTATTTAAACTGATATCTTTAGCCTTATTTTCTCCTTATTGCTTGATGTTTCAATGTTGAAAAAAAATTGTGTTACAAAAGTTAATTTAGCAGATGTTAATAAAATAAAATAAATGTTCTTAATAGAGTAAAAGGTAAGTGGAATGATATAAAAGGGATTATTTTAGTTGTTACTAAAATAATATAGTTTGGCGTTAGTGATAATGACAGAGGTGGCAGAGAGGGTGGGTTCAAGAAACTTCCGAGAGGGAAGAAGCGAGGGAGGGAAGAGAGAAGGGAAAATTTTAGCAATAATAAAAGTAATATCAACAGATCTCACTCTCGTTTGCCCAAAGCCAAAATTCAAAGAAGGAAAGAAAGAATGGTTGATTTCAGCGGCGATGAAACTGCTCCCTTCTTCGGCTTCCTGGGCGCCGCGGCGGCCCTCGTTTTCTCCTGCATGGGTGCGGCGTACGGCACGGCTAAGAGCGGCGTCGGTGTTGCCTCCATGGGCGTTATGAGGCCGGAGTTGGTGATGAAATCGATTGTGCCGGTTGTGATGGCGGGAGTGCTGGGCATCTACGGCTTGATCATCGCGGTCATCATCAGCACGGGCATTAACCCTAAGGCAAAATCCTACTATCTCTTCGACGGCTACGCTCATCTCTCTTCTGGTCTCGCTTGCGGTCTCGCGGGTCTCTCCGCTGGCATGGCCATTGGCATCGTTGGCGACGCCGGTGTTAGGTATACTATTCTCATTCTCTACTCTCTTTTCGTTACTTGTTCAATTTCTTTTGTATTCACTTCTATTCCTGCCCATACTTACTTCACTTTGGTTGTGTTCTCTGGTTTTGTACTGGTTTTGAATTTTTCATGTCAATTTTAATGATCGATGATCTTCTTTGCCGAGTTGAATTTCAAAATAAGAATTTATTCAAGAATTGGGCTGAGTATGTATGTTGACTTGTAATTTTGATGCTTGTCCGAGGTACTTTGTGTATTGCATTGGTGGAGTGAAGGCGTTTATTATACCTGCTTGTTGTGATTGCAAATTTGATTTTGGTTCAATGTGAGTTTGAAGTGATGTTTGGGAACTTTTTTTTTTATTTCAAAAGCAAGTTTGTTAGAAAAGACTTAGGGTTGGAACTTGGGTGTGCTTGTTTGTTTACAGCTTATTTGGGCGTATCTGATGAGGACATAAGCATTTGTTAAGTGTTTTTGAGAGAATTTGTGAAAATATGTTATGATTTTTTCGTATGTTGCTTTCTGCTTGTGTTAATCAGCTGTGCAGGATAGCTTATGAAAACAGCTTACAACTTGTATCAAAACAGTTTAACCCAATTTCCTCTTTCATAACGGAAACAGCTTAAACGCATGTAAGCATTTATTTATAGTGCTTATTAAGTTGTTTATTCAAAGGCGTCAAATTCTCAACACAATGGAAAAACTACTTTTTGTTCTGTTTTTTTGCTTGTAGTCTAACATGCTTTTGGCGCATAAGAAATTTTCATTAAATCTTTACTATGAGATCAATGTTTTCTGTTGTTAAACATGATTGTGAGGTCTTCAGACGTGTATCCGAACATGCTGGTAGTTAGTTTGGACTACTGCAGCAGACTTCTTTACATATGAAATTGATTTTCAATTTGTTCTGCGTGGTTGAAAGTCTACAATGATGAAACAGCTATTATAGCATGATACAAGGCAGAATTTGGGAAGTACTTGTCTGTTGTCGATTGAATTTGAATTTCCAAAATTATCTAATCCTAGTGTCACACCATTGCTGCTACTGCTTTCAATATTTTGACGGCATGTTCACTGAGATTTTTTAACTCCTACTTATAAATTTGTATAATCTCAATTGCAATTTATTGAATTTGCCATGCTGAAAATGGACTGTTCTTTGTAGAGCAAATGCCCAACAGCCAAAGCTTTTTGTTGGGATGATTCTGATTCTCATCTTTGCTGAGGCACTGGCCTTGTATGGTCTCATTGTTGGCATCATCCTCTCTTCCCGCGCTGGCCAATCCAGAGCTGATTAGTATGATATTTCATGTTGCTTAGAGCGCTTAGAACCATGGATTGGATGGTGAATGTGGCGTAGGACTAGGTATTGGTAAGTAAGAGTGTTGGTTTGTGATGCTCTTCATTCAGGTTATTCAGAAATAAAACGTCCAAACGATATCTTTGGCCATTTATTGTATTTACTTGTGCTATCCAAACTAAATTAGAGATCTTGAGATAAAACATGTTTGTGTTTAATTTGGATAACATTTAGTATTGTGTGTCGTGTGCCATTCGACACTTAGCTCTCTCTCTCTCTCCACAACCCCCAAAACCTTATCTTATGGCTGTAATGAGATATTAAATGTCAATTTGATTTTTTTTATAATGATCTTGAAAATTATGGACATATCTGACCCATGATGACTGTCTTAATTATTCGTCTAATTAATGGATAAAGCTGTTAATGAGTAACCCTGTCTGATACGTTGGATAAAAGGGTGGTTTGTTAAGGAAAATACATTTAGGGGTGACCCTAGATTAGGTTGGATAGGGTTTGAGGAAAAAGAGAATGATTGTTTGATGAGAGTGCCAAAATTTTCAGCCAGTTTAACTTGAACTAATCGAAGGAGAATCAGGTTGGACCAGGTTACAGCTTTGGTTAGATGTATTTTTTTTGTAAATAATTATAAAAATGGAATGATATTTTTGAAATGTAAAATTTCAATTTGTATTAGTACAGCTTACATGTGGTATCGTAGGTATGTTAGGTGTTTTCCAATTAAATTTGGAGTTTTAGTTTAGTAATTAGTATTTTATTAAATACATTTGCATATTAGCTAGATAAACTCTAAAAATGATTGGAGAACAACACCTGCCGTGTTATGTTATTATATGTAAGTTTTCACCTAATAAAATTGTAAGAATATGAAAATTAAAAAAAGTTATGGTTGGAGGGTTGGAGTGCTTGAGTTTGACAATGCACAACTTAACAAGATCTAGAGGTTGCAACCTGTGAACTAATATGGTTTGCCATGGGTTAAACTTAGTCGACATACTTTAACGTGCGAACCAGACAAGTGTGAGCCAGGTTTGCATATTAAAAAAATCAAATACAGCAACTACTTAAATATTAATATATATATATATATATATATATATATATATATATATAATGTCATTAATGAAAAATGTTACTAATTTTTATACTTGATATTTATTAAATCTTATTAATCAATTCATATTGGATTTTCTAATAAAAAATTATAATAAATTATAATGTTAGTACCAAATTAAAGGTTAGTATTTTTTGTTTGTTAAAAAGATATCAAAATAAGTAATAGTAAAAATTAAATAAAATTGTTTGAATATTTTTATAAAAAAAATATTAACTGAATAGTTTAAAAAATTATAAATAAAAATTAAGTTTCATGATGATATGTATGTAATAAAAAAAATTAAGTAAATAAATTTATTATTAACTTTAATAAAAAATAAATGTATAAATTATAATTTTAAATAAAAATTAAGAAACAAATTATATTTAAATTGAAAAATATGTAAATAATGAATTATATATAAATGAATGTCATTAAATTATAATAATAAATATTATTATATAATATTTCTTATCATTTTAGGGTTGAGGATTTAAAATTTATGATTTAGAGTTTAGGGTTTAAGATTTACATTTATTTTATCTATAATATTTACTTAAATATCTATAAAATATTTTATTTACTTACATAGTAATGCATAATGTATTTTTAAATTATGAAATAAATTTTCTAATCATATAATTCATAATGTTTCTGATGATCATAAATAATTTATACTTTTTTTCTCGCAATTATGAAAATATACAAAGATACTACAAGAGTGCTAAAAGAAAGAGAAAATGCTTAGACCTTATACGACCCATTCAACCCACATACACACGGGAATAATTTGATTGAGTTGGTCCAATAAATGAAAGTACATTCTCTTATGAACATTATATTTTGCACCCCACAATTTAAAAAGGCACCCCCATATAATAAAAAAATCTGTTCTATCTTTTGAATTTTTTTATTTTGAAATATACAATCCGAAATAAAAAAAATATATCCTGGAATGTACAATCGAAGATATATCTTTTCTATTTCAAATTGTGTATTATACAACGCGTGGACGTTTACTCTAAATTATCCCTTCATTCGTGACACTATGACTAATTACAATGCATCATGGATTTTGTTTCATGTCAGAGTACCTTTTGATACATGTTCATAGTCGAGCTTGAACTATAGAATGTCAACAATCCTCTTGAATATACTTTGCGTTCATTGAAATTATACACTTATAATATTAAAAAAAAATATTGTAAAATAATAATATATACAAAATAATATAAATTACTAACCAAAGAAGCATGCTTTTGCTGTGATGTAATTTGGTTATCATCCAGACTATGTGAATGATGATGTGGCAGTATAGATGGTCGATCTTCGTCTATCCAAGCAAGTATGCAGTGGTGTGACAATGATCTAACCAATGCATGTATCGATACATGTCGAGGGTGTTATAATGTATGACTTTAAACTAGAGGGGGGTGAATGGTTTAAAGAGGGATTTCGAAAACTTTTAAGCCTTGAATGAAATTACTTCGAGAATATCTTGATTAAGAAATCAGTTTTTCAAAACACAAA
>Ga0123342_1008478_pt1 | contig 12899 bp, 8 predicted proteins | sample Turbeawhitnodule_FD_89960 | JGI IMG/M metagenome (GOLD analysis project Ga0123342, IMG submission 89960) | Root nodule microbial communities of legume samples collected from Mexico - Turtle bean Mexico white nodule | ecosystem: Host-associated > Plants > Roots > Nodule | place: Mexico: Nepantla...
AAAAAAAAAAAAAAAAAAAAAATATATATATATATATATATATATATATATATATATATATATATATATATATATATATATATAAAGAGATTGAAGGTGATGAACAAAATATAAGAGAAAGCCAAGAAATTAAAATTGTTCAAGTGACCTTGCTAAAATCACAAGGAGTTATAGTGAATAATGTCTAATCAAACTCTTAGAGCCTCTTTGAGAGCTTTGTTTGTGCTCTCTTTGAGAGTGTTCTTTGTTTTCTTAAGTGTTCTTAATCTCATAGGGAGGTTAAGAAGGTACAATGTTGTAACTAAGTGAGTTAGTTAGTTGAAGCTCTTAAGTAGTTGCTTAAGAGGACTGGATGTAGCTCAGCTTTGGGGGAACCAGAATACATTCTTATGTGTTGCTCTCTCATTACTATTGTTATTGCTCATGCTTTGTTGTTTACTATATTCTTCTTGTTAGACAATTATGTTGTACGATCTATACTTATTCGTTGTGAAAAAGAGTCCAGACTCCATTCAACTCCCCTTCTAAAGCTAGTTGCACCTACAAATGAAGTAAAGAAGACTCTTAAGGTTTTTAGAAAAGATAAAAATGTTAAAGAAATAAGTAATTATCTTTTGTACATAAAAAATGTTTTTGTATGGGAAGATTCTTCTTAATTTTTTTCTTTGGAATAAACTATCAATAAATACAACCAAATAAATATGTTCAAAACATAAGATCTGAAAAAAAAAAGAGTGTTTAAAAAAATATGAAAAGGGACGGGTCAGCTCGCCAACTCATCTTATGATAGATATGTTACAAATTTCGGCTTGTATAACCTATACCGGTTAACTTATCCCACTTTTACCACTCCTAAACTAGGCCAAGCCCACACTTATTTCATCTTACCAATAACATTGACTAAGCCCACATAGTCTCTAATAAAAAGTTTTTTTTTCATCGACTTAACTAACACAAATATTTTCTATATTTTATTTTAATTATAATTCTTTTTAATTCACTTTGTGTCACCTAAACCGATGTTTATTACTATTGTTTCTTTCAAATAAAAAATTTATTCGCTTTACAAGTTTATTACTTAAATGAAAGTTGTGTTTTAATAATTTTTTATTTTTAAAAATGTTATGTCGATCTACACTTTGTTTAGTTAATTCTAACTTTTATAATTATTATTGTGTCGCATTAAAGTCTGTTTGAACGACTCTAATAATATCTGATAGATAATTTTTTAATAACGTATACTCTTGCAGTGTTTTTAAACATTTTATTGAATAATGAACATATAATTCTTCATCTTAATTTTAGAAGTTATACTAATTTTAAATGTAACTTTTAAAATTTTAAAACCACACAAACTTTTTTTTTACATTTACAATAACTTTTTTATAAATAAATTTTTTATTTTTCTAATATATATATATTCAAAGATAATCTGATTATTATTAGAAATATGTGTATACTTGAATTGGATCTAATGAAAATAATCATGAAATGAAAGCATATTATAATTATATGCAATGAAATTATAAGAGAGGGTAAAATGAAAAGGAAACTATAAACCATAATAGTGAAATGACAGTGTTATTTATTTGAAGCATAACTCTCTAAAATGATTAAATTATTACAGTTTATATATACTGTGAATTTCCACTGATAAGTGCATTATATTGATATTTTCCAAATTATAATAATATATTAAATTTTATATAATCCAAATTTTCTATTAACTTAATTTATGTAGGGTAGTATTGATATAAACTCATAATACTTATATCTAACAATTTAATTTTAGTTAAATAAAACTTGTAGCAACAATAATTAATTCAACATCAAACATAATGCATATAAAATTAAGAACAAGACTCTTTCTCTATTATATAAATTTGGAAAAATGTCTCATAGAACTCTGCTACCTGAAAGAAAAAGAGGGAGGAAAATGGCTAGACAAGGGTCAGATGCTGGTTAGCTCATGAAGCTTAAGTAATGATGGAGAGGGGAAAAAAGACAAAACTATGGTGACTTTTCTCTGCTGACATCTTTTTTTTTCTTATACAAATTTAAATTTGTTACAACAATTATAGTTTATTTATTTAATCAATACAAGAAATAATTGAATAATTTTTATTTTATTTTAAAATAATTAAATAACTTATTTTTTAAATAATGACTATATAATTTTTAAAAGAAAATATATATATATATATATATTTAATTATATTATCTTTAATTAGTTATTCATAAAAATAATAAAATAATAAAATAATAAAAATTATAAAATTATATATATTTTAATCTAATAAAAATGTGAATAAATGTCCATATGTTTTCACTAGTATTAATAGATGAGATTATCGTTTTTGTGTATACAAACTTTTATCATTCTATCATTTGAGTAACTGCTTTTTAAAACTAAAATAAATACATAAAATAAAATAAAAAACTACCTAAAAAATTATAAAAATTATTTATCCTTGTTTTTATAATTAATTTTATAATTTAATAATATCTTTTATTTTAATAATTATTTACAATATTATATAAAGATGATACATTATTTGTTAACTTTCTTTAGTTTCAGCTTTTAATTGGATAACTTTACTCACTAAAAAATAAAAAAATTTACTTATTTATTTAATAAAATAAATATTTGAATAAATTTTATTTATTTTATTTTGAAAAATAACAGTTACATAATTTTTTAAATATTACTTTTAAAAATAATATATTCATAAATTATATTATTTTTTAATTTTTATTAATTATTCATAAAATTAATAAAACTATATATATTTTAATATAATAAAAATGCAAATACATACATTATTGTCGTGCATGTATATTTGTTAATAATTAATATTTGAAACTTAACTTACAAGTATTAATAATTTAAGTTACAATATTATTGTATATATTTTAAATAATATAATACAAAACAATTAATTTTTAAAATTTTTAATTTTAATAAAAAAAGTGAGTTGATGGACCAGTTTATCCTATTTCGTCTCTGACCCGTTAGTTTGACTAGTAAAAAATACGAGGCAAATTCTCCATGCACCTTCATACATTCTTCTTGTATCTCCATACCTTTTTTTTAATTACAGCAATACCCTTCTGGATGTGGTAGAGAATATGGCGCTTTCATTTTTATTTTTTAAGTGGTGGTGGTTGCTTGGGGTGGATGGTGGTGAATGTTGGTAGTTGATGTAAGTTTTGTAGTATTTTTACTGGTGGTGATTGTGTTTTCGTTCGTTTATTGTACAATATGGAAACCACCAAACTCAAACAAAAAATAAAAAATCAGCAAGGTGCAAAATAGAGTACAAAACTAAAAGTTCACTTCATGGAACCAATGCAGTGCAATAATAGTTATTTTTTTGAATTTATCGTATGGATTAAATTAAAACATTTCAAAATAATTGAATTGCTCTCTCAAATTTTGTTGTTGGAGGAGAAGAATGAGAATGTTGCGATTGGAAGAAAGGTATGTGACTGTGAGGAAGGTAGGAGAGTAAGGGGATGCAAGTAAGATTATCTAAAAAGATGAGATTATGCTTTATTTATAGTTATTTAAATTTTTAAAAAGATTAAAACCATTTTTTCACAATAAATATGGAGGTGTATTGTAAGGTATAGAGGTGAAGGAAGAATTTGTCAGATACAAACATGTCTTCCTACACACGAAGAAATAGTTGAAAAATACTAATCTTGATCCAGAGACCATGGTCCACTTTTTGTCCTTCGTAATCATTGTCATGTGTGGTCCTATAAGTATTTATTAATTATTATAATAAATATTTGTTGAGACATACTTACTAAAGTTTTAAATTAATTAAAGAAAATAAATTTAATAATATTAATGTTTTTACATATAAGTATTTTATTCAATAGTTTTAATTTATTTAAACAAAGACCTACTAAATTTATTTTAATTGCTTTAAGTTTTAGAGTTATTGTATCATTAATTGTAAATGTTTCTTGTCATGTTGCATGTAATTTTTACAATAATATTAATGTTCATGATGGTTTACGTAAATAAATATAAACATACATGGATGATAACATCAAATTCAATATTTAATATATTGTAAAATAAGAAAGTTTTGGAACATGTTTACGGACTTTATCCTAGCAGCAAGAACAAATTAAGTGACTTTAACTAATGTGACTAGAACAAGTATATTGGTTTAAGGAAGTGATTCACATCATTTAAATATAATCTTAAATTTATTACAAACTGAGTTAAATTTCAATTTAATAACTCTTAATACCATTCATTTATTTTATTCAGTTTAATCTCTCCCTTAATGAGATATTTAATCAAGCCTCCTAATTTTAAAAATGTAATAATGTAATTAATTTTCATTTGATTGAATATAACATCCTTACCACATAATAAATATGAACTATTTTAATTTATATAACATTAATAATATCAATTAATTTAAATAAACAGAAGAATCGCATTGTTTTTTTTTTTTTTTTAAATTAGATTATTTGATAAAACCTTTTATTAATAAAAAAATAAAATTGAATAAAATAAGTAAATAATAAGACTAAAAAGATAATTATTTGTTTTATTTCTACTTATTATTATTTATTATATAAATAATATGTTATTAATCGGTTAAATATTATAGTAATGTAATTACGAACTAGTATGAAATATTTTTTATAGATCGTGTTTTTATAAAAATATTAAAAAGTAATTATAAAGTATTGTTAGTATAATTAAACTAACAAAATGAAAAGTGTATAATAAAAATAATAAAATTACGATATTTTTGTACGAAGATATTAAGCATAGTATTTAATCTTTAAAAAATGATGTGTTAAATAAAATACTATTGAAAAAAACCAGTTGAATGTTTGAAATATTTTTTTACTATTTAATAAGGTATTTTGAGAAGAAAAAGAAGAAGTTTGAGTAATTTTAGAAGAAATATAAAAAAGCTAAATTTGAACCTACTAAAAAGCAGTTCATTGAATAAGTGATTCGAAATGGAATCGCTTACGTGACAGTGACCAGTCTGGTAAGGGAGATGGCTGACTTTTAAGAATGAAAAACAAAATGAAAAAATGAATCCAATATGTATACTATTGGTATGAAAGCTGTAACCGTAAACTGACGCTAACGGCGTTCTACATAATTTACGTATTTTGTTTTTTTGGAAAATGACATTAGATTCCTGTATGCATACTTTGAAGTGATTAAACCCTTTTTATCAAGTTGAAAGAGTAATTAAAGTGACAGTGTTGTTTCTTTTTGAGAAATTATTATAATTTATTTATTTATTTTCTTCTTCCACTTACCTTCTTTCTCATGTTTGATACCACAATGCAATCTCTTTCACTCTCTCTCTTTCTCTCTCCACCGTCCACTTCCTTCAGCCATCTTGTACTCTCTCTATCTCTCTATAAAAGCAAACCCAACTAGCCATAAACTGTTCCTACTCTCTCCTCACACCACACACAATTACAAACTTACCTTTTTCACCCATGGCTGACCCCTACTCCAATTTTTTCTCATCCTCTCCCTTCTTCCGCTTCAATCACCATTTCCCATCTTCAAACCCTTCTCCTCACGCTCCCTATGTCCACAACTTCATCAACCACTCCAAAACCAACGACACAACCTTTTTCCAATACCACCACCACAACCATACTTCTTCCACAACTACTACTTTTTCTTCTTTTCCTCCTTCCCCTCCTCTGAGAGAAGAACTACCCCTCTTGAGACTTAGTCCGGCCAAGCAAGAGGAAGAGGAGGAGGACCTGTCTTGTACTGGAGCCATGGATGTGGAGGAGAGGATCCACATCCACCCCAAAGAGGAAGAAGATGATGAAGATGGCACTGTCACTGTTGCACTCCACATAGGGTTGCCAAGCCCTAGTGCTGCTGAGATGGCTTCTGTGCTCTCTTCTTCCTCAGAGACCACTGACAAAGATCATGGAGATGGTGCTGCTGAGGATTCTTCTGCTGGCTTCAGACTCAACAAGGGCCAGTACTGGATCCCTACTCCTTCTCAGATTCTCATTGGCCCTACTCAGTTCTCTTGCCCTGTTTGCTGCAAAACTTTCAACAGATACAACAACATGCAGGTATATGTCACACATATCAATGACTGTCACACCAGGTTTTTAAATTGCACAAGTGGTTGCAACTTCTCATGTTTTTTTTATATTGTAACAAATAACAGTGGATGCAACCATAGTTGTGGTCACCGACACCCCAAAATCTTGATGTTGCTGCTCAAATTGTGCTTGGAGACTTATTTTAAACTCTACACACCTCCATCACCCTTCCGAATTCTTCTTGTCCCTTTTCTACTACTTTTTTATAAGCTCTTCTTCCACTACTTTCTTTCTAATTGAATGTCCCAAAAGAAAAAAAAATAAAAAGAAAATTTCCTTTCCTTTGCTTCTGCTTCTCCTTTCTGTCTATAACTTTCTTCCTGATTTGAACCGCTAACGGTTCCTTGATGCTTCGATGGAAAGAGGAAAAGCTTGGCTTGTAATCTATGCTACTTGTCTTCTGCTTTTCCTTTCCTTTCCTTTCTTTTCTTTCTTTTTTCTTTTTATAAATTATTTTCATCCTTCTTTTCCAGGGTTATAAATTATGATTTCGCTTCTAGTCATTTTATTTGATTTTTTTTAAAGAGTTTCAATTTGGGGTTGTTTTTTGCATGGTGAGCGGGTTTGATACATAAAATTTGGTTAAATAATGAACGACTGGTTTCCTGATTCAGACTGAGACTGGGATCAGTACCTTACACCTTTCCTTTTCGTTGATTAAACAACTCAAGCTATGTTCCTTATGCCTTCAGTACATTGAAGTCTGTGCTCTTTATATATTTTGGTAGAACTGAAAATCTTGCAGAGTTTCTTCCAGATCGCTCAGATAATTACACCAATTTCGTTTCTCTTTGTGGTCCTTTGGTTCTGAATGCCCCATACATGGGACATAGGTAGCCTACATCTACTCCTCGCTTTCCCTTTTTCGTTTGTCCTCCTTTTTCCATTGCAAACAAAACTATGAAAGAACTAGTACTCATCTAAATTTTATTAAATTTGCTCTTTACGAATATAGCCCTTTTGTTCCTTTGAAGCGACTACATCAAACTATACATATATATAACACCTCCAGCATTCGTCTTGATTCCTAGATGTATTCCTTTAATTTGAAAAAACAAAACAAGAAAACTGTACTCCAAATTATATCTTAGCACCTTTGTGGTTGCTATATCTTAATACTATGTTACAAATTCACTAGGAAACAAATCCTTGAGATTTAACTAACTTAATGAAACTGATTTTTTCTAGTTTCAACTTAATTTGTTATCTTTATTGTGACATTTTTTTGTGTTTTAACTGAGGGGTGTTCAGATGCATATGTGGGGGCATGGATCACAGTACAGAAAAGGACCTGAATCTCTGAGGGGTACCCAACCAACGGGCATGCTGAGGCTTCCTTGCTATTGTTGTGCCCCAGGGTGCAGAAACAACATTGATCACCCAAGATCAAAGCCTCTCAAAGACTTTAGAACACTTCAAACGCATTACAAAAGGAAGCATGGGATTAAACCTTTCATGTGCAGGAAATGCGGCAAGGCTTTTGCGGTGAGGGGAGATTGGAGGACTCATGAGAAGAACTGTGGCAAGCTTTGGTACTGCATCTGCGGTTCCGATTTCAAGCACAAGAGATCTCTTAAAGACCATATTAAAGCTTTTGGAAGTGGCCATGCAGCCTATGGAATCGATGGTTTTGAAGAAGAAGATGAGCCAGCATCTGAAGTAGAGCAAGATAATGATGATTCTACCCAGTGATTAATCAGACTGCTGGGTTTCTGTATGTGAATTATCCTAGTTATTTTGTCCAACGATTGGGGAATATATATATAAAGCGTTGGCTTCGTTGCTGATTAAAAACAAAGAGTTGGCTTCCTATTTCAGCACTATATATATGCACCAAGTTTAATGGAAAGTCAATCTTTTCTTTAATTTCTTCTTCTTTTCCTTCTTCTGTTGCTAGTATTAGCTAGGACTAGAATCTGGATACAAAACACATAGCTGGCAAAGCTATATATATATATATCCAACTTCTTTGAATTTGTTCTCGTGTATAAGACATCTTTCCCTTCTCTTACTATGAGATGCTTAGAATTATTCTTATTTGATTTCCATCTTTAGCAAAAGCATAGCTTAAGCTCATTGATTATTGATTAATGACTAAGTAGTGCCTCAAGTGCTATTTAAATGAATTTACTTCATGTTTTTCTTTATTCAGTGTGGGTTCATTTTGCCGAGCTATCAGCATCGAGGCATCAGATATATTACGTGTATTTTATCAGATATATTTACATCGTATACTGTATAGGTATACGAGGTTTTTTTTGTACTCTTTTTTTTATCCGTTTATTATGAATCTATGGTTTAAAGTTGTTATATATTATAATTTTTGAAAACTCTATATATCACATTATAAGGAGTGCTCAATTAAATGGGAACAATAAGTAGAATTTTAGTAATCACAACCCAAGCATGACCATAACCGTAATTTATTGAAAAAGCAGTGAAGATGAAAAAAAGCCTTTTCCCCCTCAATCTCAAATACATTATATATAATCATCTTTGAAACTTTGGGGGACATGATGCATGTGCATGAAGAAAATATACCTGTGGGGCATTTCACAGATATTATGGCATTGATAACTTGCTTGGTTCTCTCAAGATGACCTAATAGGTACGTATTGAATAATATAATTACTCCACAATTTGTCTGCGGGAAAGACAAATAAAGTGAAGGTAGCTTATGAGTGGATGGTAAATAAAAGGGGTGAGGGTTTAAGCTGATGTATTAGGCAGAATGAAGCGTTGGGAGAGTATATTATGGCTAATTAGGTGATTAGATATAGGCTTTTCATGCTGTGAAACTGAAATATACGTCAGCTTTTTGTTGGGGTGGTGCATATGATGCCCTTTTGCTTTGGGTAGTGGAGAAGATATGTGTTTGTTGATAGATGGAACATATACCATTTCAGATTCACCCTTGGTTGGAAAATTCAAAGCAAATGATTAGCTTTTTAAGAGAAATACATATTATAAAGGAGGATATCAAAAGATATATAGGTAGGATGGGTGATATCATAATGGTCCCAGTGTGAAGTTTGTAAGGTATGAGGGTACTACTGCAATGAAGTGGATCTCATTTGCAGCTTTGGTTAGAGAGAGAGAGAGAGAGAATGGGCAAAAGTTGTTCAAGTGTTGTGCTGTGTGTTGTTGTGTTGAGAGAGCTGAAAACTGCAAGACTGTGGAGCCCAAGTTGTGTTGGTTGGGCTGATTGGCAACATATACCGATGCCTCCTACAGTGTATACACACCTCTCTTCCATATCTGATGGATAAACTGTACACTGAAACGACCTTTCAGCAAATTTTGACCTCTTTTCTCTGCTCTAATTTAGGTGGAGTCTTCAATCCACATGGTACGTACATGTATATACGTGATGTACAATTCACACCAATGTCAAAAAACGAACCTATAATATAAAACAAATGAAACATCTCTTCTGTTTCTGCATGCTTCCTTCTTTCAATTGCCAGCTGCCTAATTAAATTATACCTTCTGTCTTCACACCTACGCCCTTAATCTCGTTCCATTCCGATCCTCTCTTTGCTTCACAAACAGGACCTGGTTATACTCCCATTTAAGACAGATAAATATTAGAGAATATAATCATTAGGTCGTACATTCAATTAATTAATTAAGATGCCATTTAATTTCTTTTTTTCTCTCTTTCTCTTTCAACCCCAACACAGTACTCTTCATTATTAGAGCGTCTACCCTTCAGACAAAATCAAAAATCAACAATTGTTATAATTACTTACACTAAAATATTACTTTAAAAAATTTAAATTGAAAGATAGAAGTTAACTGTGATTTCATTAATATAATTTCATTTAAAAGTAATATTTCTCTTTTTATTGTAATTTGGTGTATTGTTTTCAACATATAACATAAATCCAGTTTTCTTTAAGATATTTATCATTTTATACACGAAATCCTTAGAAAAAAATTGTGTTTGGTCCTTTAGTTGGACAAAAGTTTGTTGTTATTTTAAAATGGATAATCTGTGAAAACGAACCTACTACTGTCCTATGTTAGACGACAGGCATGTGGTGTTACTAAGTGTGTTTTTTGTGAGGGTGAAATGGTGGGAATTGAATAGATGAACTCAACAGCAAACTGTAATTAAAGCATTTATTGACCATCAATATCCCACCCTTTTGTTGTGGAGACCAACCCTACCACTATATTGACCTGTTGGGACTCTCCTACCTCCATCAGATCATTTCTCTCTCTCCACAGTCGTGTGTGTCTCTCACCATCATCTTTTGTGTGTGGCATTTGTGCTTTTATGGGAAGTCCCTATCCTAAAACCACCCATACCCCCAATATGCCCTGCACTGTGATTACGAAACAAGCTCACAAACGAGTGATCCACAATAATCATCACTTCAATTTCTTTTTCAGAATAACGTAGAATAATTAAAATGTTAACACTAAAAAGGTCTGAAAGTGATAATACGTACGTAACGTATGTATAACTCCATGCATGTACATGCATCCTTTAATATTATAGATAAAACCAATCAACAACTATTGGACCATAATATGTCTATTCACCTTATATATATCTATAGTATTTTTCTTTTTCTTACTCTTTCTATTTTGAAATTATTGTGGCTTCAAACTTTCTCTTCTGTTTCAAAGCTTTTACATTGTTAGATATTTTAAATTTTGTAAAAAAATTATGCCAATCATATTTTTCAATAATGATGTGTCTCGTATACATCACCTTCTCCTTACTTTCCACTTATCATCTCTTTTTATTAATAGTTTTTCTTTCTCATTTCTACCTATATAATAAGAAAATTTTAGTAAAAGGATGATGACGGTTTTATATTAATTAAATACTTTTAATTTAATTTGCATGAACTAACAAAAAGAATAATGATTTTAAAATGGATTAAATAATCAAGGAATTTTTTACTCCTATTTGAGGTGCATACACTTGTTGAATAATATGTATGAAGAGAATAAAGAGAAAGTGATGAGTGATAAACTGATAGGAAAGGAACCGAAAAATGTTAATAAAAAAAAGAGAAAAAGAATGTGAGAAAAAAAAAAGTATGAGAATATATATAAAAATTGTTCATCACATCTCATGTACCAATAAAACATGAAAATTAATAAATGATTTAATGTGAACAGTGTTGGGAGGTAGTTCTACAGCCCCATGAGATACCGTGCCATGACCATGTAAAGGAGACCAAACAAGCCAACACGCAAGAATATGTTATATGATGTATTCTCCTTTTTGCATTCATATTCCAATACAGTAGGGACATCTTTGTCTCCCTTGGCTCGAATAACTAGCTCTTCCCATATGTATATATATAATAAGTTGCTGAGGTGGATTTTCCTTTCCATAAGACCATAAAGAAAAACCCACCTTAGAAGAATTGGTTCTGGTGTGTGAAAATATATATAATTCCTAGATAATGTTTTGAAAATTTTAGGTGCATGTATATAATCATATACGGCGCCTTAGATAATCGAATTTAGATAGTTTTGCATCAAGGAAAAAAGAAATAACTTACTTCACAAATGTATACTTTGTTAGCTTCATCTTTTCTTCTCTTCTGATTTTTTTTTTGACAATCAAATATTAATTTATATACAATTAGATTGGAGAGATATGTTCTATATAATTCCCTACTCCATATGTTATGTCTATTTATCAACAATTAGACTAAATTATTGCTTTATTTTTATCACGTATATTATACATTAATACATTTTCTATACACATTTATATGAAAAATATAATAGTTTCGATACTCCCCTTCAAGTTGGTGAGTAAATATCATGGACTCCCAACTTGTTTTGCAAGGTCACGAATTGGTCTTTCTCGAGAGGCTTAGTAAATACATCTGCTAACTAACAATGTTAAGAGACATGTGAAAGACTTATCATACCAGCTTGCAACTTTTCCCGTACGACAGTCTGTCTTGATATGCTTTGTACACTCATGAAATACAGGATTTGTTGCAATATGGAGTGTCACTTGGTTATCACAATACAAACGTGTAGGTATGCTTATTAGAACCTTGAGGTCTCGTAGGATATAACGTAACCATGTTAGCTCCATAAAGCATTTCCCATGGCCCGATATTCTGCTTCGGTAGATGACCTTCACACGTTGGTTTGTTTCTTAGACTTTCAGGATACCAATGAATTTTCTAGGAAAATGTAGTAGTCGCTAACTGATCTTCGAGTAATAATCCTTGCTCGGGTGTCCCCTTATGCTTTGTTTGGATTAGAGGTTGTGGGTGAGTGGAAAGTTGAGGGTGTGGGGGAGAGAAAGTGTGGAGAAAGTTGATGGTGTTTGGATTGGGGGATGTTAGAGTGAATGTGTGAAGAAAGTTGATTGGAAAACGTGAATGATGTGATAGTCGTGAGAATATCTTAATATATTTTGAATAGTATAAATTGTAAGATTACAAATTTATCCTTGTATATAAACAAATACGAAAATGAAATATTAATTAATTTAAAGAACATTTAAGTTAATTAAAATAATTAGTATTATATTATTTAGTTTCTATTACATTATGTTATATATAATAATAAAGTATACTTTTGTTCACGTGTGTAAAAAAATAATAATAAAATGATTATTAATTTTATACATAATTTTGATAATTAAAATAATAGTAAGTTTCAATTATAACTTAAAAAATAATTTAAAATTGAAATGAATTAAAAAATAGAATATAGAAATGAAATATGATTTCTTCATTTTTAATTTTATTAATTGAAAAAAATTGTATTAGTTA
>Ga0123342_1008479_pt1 | contig 12897 bp, 10 predicted proteins | sample Turbeawhitnodule_FD_89960 | JGI IMG/M metagenome (GOLD analysis project Ga0123342, IMG submission 89960) | Root nodule microbial communities of legume samples collected from Mexico - Turtle bean Mexico white nodule | ecosystem: Host-associated > Plants > Roots > Nodule | place: Mexico: Nepantla...
GTCATTCGCCTTCACATCTAAAGTTCTTCCTTCTAGTCTTCTCAAAATTAAAAGAAGACATAAAATAAAGATGAGGCCCAAGCCCAAAGCCCAAGCCCAAGCCCAAGAAGGCCAAAGCCCAAAAAAGCCCAAGTCCATCCCATGAGGGGCAAGGCCAAGTTTTAAAAATAAAAAAATATTGTTTAGAATGGTGCTTAGAGGGAAACATTAGAAACCTCTTTTGTTAAAGCATCCTTAGGTCCTTAGTTAGGAGTCTTAGGGGGGTGCGTTAGTAGATAGGTGTAGGAGTAACTAGAGAGGTGCCAAAGTGAGAAAGAAGGTCACACCTTCTTCATGACCATAGTTGGCGCCACTTTCATTTGTATTTGGGGGGAATTTTGAATTCATTTAGCTTTGCATTTCAGCACCTCTAGGCTATAAATTAAGGTGCTGCCTTTGTATATTTCAAATTTGAATTTAGACTAAAGAAACTATACTCAATTTTTGAGAGAGCATTAGAGAGCTTTGTGCCTTCTTCACTAGTCTTATCTTGATGGTTCCATGGTTACCTCAAGTGGCGGCTTGCACACTCATCTAGGAGTCTCCATCCTTCTAGTGGCGTGATCACCAACCATAGATCCATCTTCATGAGCTTTCTCCTCTCCTTCCTTCCTTCTCTTTTGATATTCATGTTTAAAGCTTGTGTTCTTGTGTTTTGGTTCGGCTATTTTATTTTCCAGCAACTGTTCTTCTTCTTTTTCATGTTTTGGTTCGGTGCTTTTACATTTCCAGCACTCCTTTTCAGTTTTCTTGCCTTTTAATTCATTTTAATCGATTCAATTCTGTTCTTAGTCATTTCTATTCGGTGCATTTGCTTTTCCTCTCATTTTGTTCGGTTCAATTTGACAATATGTGGAACTTCCATATGAGTTTGGATTTGGTGCTAGTTTTGGTGAGTTATTGACTTAGAACATTGATCCAATTCTAAGAAAAAGTGCCTAACTATTGTCCAACTCAAGTTGATTCCTAAGAATGTCAAGAATCATTCTCTTCCTTGCTATTGGAATCATATCATTTTCCCTCCAGATTATCCATCCTTTGCCTGCTCTGCCTGGGATTACTCTATTTTCATCTATGTCTTGTTTATGCTCAACACCACCTGTTAGCGTGTTATCGTATGATCCCCGAAATGCGTAGCTAGGTTTTATTTTCGTGTTCTTTTGTTTGAATTCATGCTTGTTTTTCATTCTGTTGGGTCTGAACTATTTTGCTTCTATGTGTGACTGTGCTTAGCTACAAGCCCTTATGGATTATTAAACCTTGTATCCCTGGGCTCCCTCGAACCTCATTTCTGAAACCTCCTCCTACACCTTTCATGAAAAAATAGTGGCCCTTAGGAAGAAAAAATGTTGTTTTTGGTAGGGAGGACAATTGGATTTTCCTAGACCCTTGCTCACCCGATGAACCCATATGTTGTGATGAAGCCATATCCCCGGGTAACCCTTTTTGCTACGTTTACGCCACTGTTTTTCAAAGAGTCCACCTCCGTCTTCCCCTGTTAATTTTTGAAAAAGAACTTTTGACCGAGCTGAACGTAGCCCCAACCCAGCTGCATCCTAATAGCTAGGCATTTGTCCGTGCCTTTGCCATTCTTTACGGTCAGCTTGGCGTCCTACCTTCTCTTGATGTGTTTCTTTACCTCTTCGAGGTGAAGAAACTACAGCGTTAACTTTGGGTCTCTGTAGACAACATCCCTGGAAGGGGGATCCTTACCCTCTTCCAATCCTCTTACAAAAATTTCAAGGGCCATTTTCTAAAAAATCCGGGCTAACAAAAAACACCCCAATCTCTTGGACGGCTTTCCTTTATACTGGACCGAGAACCCTAACTCGAAGCTTACCCGGTGCTTAGACAAACTAGCCCCTGCCGATCAGGAAGTTTGCAAGTTTTTCACAAGCTTCCCTATTGCTTTCGATACGGTCTATCTGTTGGCCCACGAGTATGACCCAGACTCTTTAAAGAGTTACACCGGTACACCTTTTTCCTCTAACATCAGAGATTAGGATTATTACTTGCGAAACATAACAAGTTCTTGTTTTCGTCTTTCCTGCAGATAGCATGTTGGCCCGCTTGAACAAGGAGGACCTGTTGAGGCTGGCCGCGAAGGAAAAAATGGTCAGTCGTGCTCCACCAAAGGTGGTGGTTGCGCTCACCTCCTCTAAAGATGACGAAGACACCACTTCGGGCATCGTCTTTACCAGAAAGAGGGGGAGGGCTCAAGCCACTAGCCCGATGCCCTCACCCTCCCGGGGCCAGGTGGCCTCAAACGTTGCGCCTCCCTCACAACCTCCGCACACCCCAGTTGCCACGCCATGCCCTCTTGAGGCGGATGCGAAAAACTCGAGGAGAAAAGGCCTTTAGGACCAGGGTGTTGATGTTACTTCCCTCCTGGAGGATGCCCTCTTGTGCCCTGAGGACGAGGAGAGAATGGATGCCCATAGTGGCCAACACTTGCTGCAAGAGGTTATGAAGCTGCTTGGACAGGCTCTGGCCACAAGCTGCGTGGCCGTGAAGAAAATGCGGTGTCGAGAGGTTGGCTTCGAACAAGACAAACAAGACTCCCAACAGAGAATGGCGGACTTGGAATAAGAAATCCAAAAACTCTGAACCCTTCAACAAAAAACCTAGCAGCTCTTGGAAGCCAAGACTAAGGAGGCCACTGAGCAAGTGACTCGCCTAGCCGAGCAAGACGACCGTTTATCACGATTGCAACAAGAGCTTGTATAGAAGGATAAGTTCTTTGCTGACGAGGTCGAAGTCTGCAAGGGTGAGGCTGCCCAAGCTCTCTTGGTAGGCTTTGAGGTTGTTGTCGAGCAAGCCTCCAGCCTCCACCCGAGCTTTGACTTCTCTCAGCTAGCACCAAACGAAAAGGTCGTTGGCGAGCAACTAGTAGAGGAGTAGGAATTTTAATCTTATCATGTTGATGTAACTATAAACTATATCGTACTTTATCTTTATTATTATTAAAGAACCGTTTTCTTTCATCATGTGTCGTATAACAAGCCTTCCGAACTTTGCCCATGCATGCCTTATTTAACTTTAACTAGTTCAAGTAGCTTATGATAATGTGTACACATCTGAGTATATTAATCAATCAATTTCGTCGTTAGTGCTGACTCTTCCTGACATGGGACAACAAGCATAACCAAAGTTTAACGAAACTAACCTTTGGTTGGACCATTCACTATAGTCTTTATGGGCTTGCGTTCAAAGGCGACTTACCTCGAAGCCAACAGGTGTCGTCTTGCTTGGCGCGTGCTCGGACGACTGAGCTATACAGCTAAAAATCATTCTCACGGGGCGCTTGCACTTGGGTGACCAACAACTCCTGAGTTGTCCTACACTAATCGCATCATTCACATGTGCCACTAGCTCAACCCACATAGCTTCTATATTTGGGTGTCTCTCACACACCGGACTAGCTCATCCTACTCTGTGAGAACTGGATGGCCTATCTATGCAACTTCACCTACCCCACAGAGCGCCTAGACTCGGGTGATTTCTTTCACTCCAGGCTAGCCCGTCTTACCCTGTGTTGGGTCAGGTGACCTATTTGTGCAACTTTACTCATCCCACAAAGCGCCTAGACTCGAGTGATCACTTTCACACTGGGCTAGCCTGACTCATGCTGGTTCGGATAAGGCATCTGCGCAACCTTTACCCGCAATGCGACTTCACAAGGAAGGTCGATTTATCTGCCAATGGTAATTAATCGCTCACACGACCCTTTCTCAGAGAACCTCTCCAAGAGGGGTCGTCGCACCGTGCATCACAATCGAACAACAGGGATTAAAAGAAAACAACAATGCATCATAAACAACTTATTTCTTAGGTGACCTCATTAAAAAAACCCTCTTTAAGGGAAAAAGAGTGTCACCCTGTAGCACCATATTTTTTTAACAACAATTAACTAAAATAAAATTTGAGATTAACAGTGTTCGACATTCGGGGGATGGGTCCTCCCTCCAAGGTTTCTAACCTGTATGCACCATTCCCGAGAACTTCTACAACACGAAACGACCCTTTGGAGACAACTTACCCTCCAATTGGTAGGGATGAGCTTTTTGCATTACCAAGTCGGATACCTAGAACTGTCGAGGTCTGACCTTGGTTCTTTGTCTCAACTCGACTCTTCTTTTCAACGTTTTCGATTTTATACGCACCTATTCATGGACTTCCTCTAGCAAATCCAAGTTCATTCTCCTCCCCTCATCCGACTCTTCAGTGACAAAGTTCTGGAACCGGGAGAGCTCTCGTGAATTTCAACGGGAATCATAGCGTTCGTTCCATACACCAAACTGAACGGTGTTTCTTTGGTGCTAGATTGAGGTGTGGTGTGATAAGCCCAAAGAATCCGGGGAACCTCCTCCGCCCAAGCTCCCTTGGTCTTCTCTAACCTTCTTTTGAAGCCTCTGAGCATGACCCTATTGGCTGATTCCACATAGCCATTTGTCTGGGGATGCTTTACCGAGGCAAGTACCTGTTTTATGTCGAGTTTCGAGCATAACTTGTGTAGCTACTGATTGGCGAACTGTGTTCCGTTATCTGACACCAAACATTTGGGAACCCCAAAGCGACATACTATGTTCTTCCATACAAAGTGATGTACTTTGTGTGCGGTGATTTCGGCGACAGGCTCGACTTCAATCCACTCGGTGAAGTACTTGATGGCCAGAGGGAAAAAACCTAAAATGTCTATTCCCCAGGTATGGAATGGCCATGGACTGTAAACTGACCACAACTCCTCTGCTGGTGCGTGGTGCCAGTTGGCATGTTTCTAGCACTGTTCACATCGGTGTACGTAACTCCTGCAGTCTTCTTTCATCGTTGGCCAATAATACCCAGCACGTATGATTTTTAACACCAGCGCTCAACCCCCAACATGGCTTCCACAGATGCCCTCATGCAGCTCGCTCATCACACGGGCGCACTGTTCACCGCAAATGCAAATAAGAACAACGTGAGTGTACTACTGGCGAAACAGATTACCATAAATCATCGTGTATTTCCCTGAATTTCCTTTTACTGCTTTGGCCTCTATAGGTTCATCAGGAAGTAGGCCGTCAGCCAGATAACGTTGGTAAGGGGTGATCCAAGTGTCAGCAGTTCTCCCCGAGGAGATAGTCACCACCTCCTCCCCGAGCACCTCGCATGCTCCTACCCGTGGTACCTTTAACGTTTCCTGAGTCCGCGAATGGTGGCTCCTCCCTTCCCAGGTGTTTATCAACAAGACTTCCCTGGTCGACTCCTCTTCCGCCGTCCTAGGGTTTTTCAGCGTTTCTTGGATCACCGATTTTTGCCTGTTCCCTTTTCCCAAGCTAGCTAGCTTAGCCAAGATATCTGCTTGGGAGTTCTGCTCTCTTAGAACGTGCACTAGGTCGAACTCGGCAAAGGCGTCTTTCAACAATGTGACGTATCTAAGGTACGCCGCTAACTGCGGGTCCTTGGCTTGATATCGACCCGTAACCTGCTCGGTGACGAGTAATGAGTCGCTCTTCACTAGCAAGTTCTGAGCTCCCAACTCCTGGGCCAACAACATCTCAACTATCAGTGCTTCATACTCGGCTTTATTGTTACTGGTTTTAAATGCAAACTTCAAAGATTCTTCAATTAGCAGGCCGTTGGGTCCTTCTAAGATGACCCCAGCTCTGTTGCCCTGTTGATTGAAGGAACCATCTACCGACAATATACACTGAAAGCCTTTAGGGTCCGGGTTTGGGCCCCCAAACAACAATTCAACTACGAAATCAGTGTATACTTGGCTTTTGATTAGGCATCTGGGCTCGTACTGAATATCGAACTCGGATTGCTCGACTGACCATCGCACCAAGCGCCCTGCTATGTCAGGTGTCTGCAAAACCTTGTGGATAGGGAGGTCAATCATTACAATGACGGTGAAGTTGTGAAAATAATGTCGTAGCCTCCTGGCCGTAAACACATCTGCTAGCGCGGCCTTCTCGATTGCCTGGTAACGCTCCTCGGGTTCCTGTAACACCTTACTGACAAAGTAGATTGGTTTCTAACTTTGGTTCTGATCATGTACTATCACTGAGTTGATTGCCCGATCGGTAATGGAGAAGTACAGGTGGAGAGGGACATCATGCACAAGTTTACCGAGCACTGGTGGGCTAGCCAAGTACGCGTTCAACTTAACAAATGCTTCCTCGCACTCAAGGGTCCACAGGAAGCGATTGTTTTTCTTCAGACATTGGAAATACGGGTAACCTTTGTCTCCACTGGCAGACAAGAAACGGGACAAAGCCGCCATTCGCCCAGTCAGCTGTTGAACCTCTTTGACAGTAGTAGGGCTCCTCATCCTAATAAGGGCGGCACACTTATCTGGATTGGCCTCTATGCCTCTCTCAATCAACATGAATCCCAGGAATTTTCCTGCCTCGACCCCAAACACACTTTTCGGGGTTTAACTTCAGGTTGTACTTACCCACAGTCTCAAACAATTCCTCCAGATCCGCTACAAACCGAGGCACTGTCCACCAAGGAATCAATGCTCGGCAGGAGGTAGGAGTCCTTCGAGCAAGCCCTGTTCAGGTCTGTGAAGTCCACACACATTCTCCATTTGTCGTTGGTCTTTCGGACCAACACCACGTTTGCCAGTCATTCGAGGTATTGAATCTCCCTGATATGGTCGGCGTTCAACAACTTTTATGACTCGATCTTGATAACCAGGCGCCTTTCCTCGTTGAACTTTATCCTTCTCTGGACCACTGGCCAAACCCTGTTGTCCATAGTAAGCCTATGGCACAGGAAATCGGGATCTATCACTGCCATGTCGGCTGAAGTCCATGCAAACGCATTCGGGTGTCTAGCTATCACTTTGGCTATCTAATCTTGCAGCTCCTTCCGCATAGAGGCACCGAGCTTGAACAACTTTCCGAGGTCGGTGACTGAGCTCGGTTTCCAAGACTTCGGCTACCTTTCCCCCTGGGAGATAGTAGCGGCATAGTAACTCCTCATGTTCTTTAGACTGCTCTCGTAACACTTCCAAGCGTCCTTTTGGTTGGATCGTATTGTGATCACCCGTCCCTCGAGGGACGACAGCTTCATCTTCATATGTTTTGTGGATGCTACTGCTCCTAACATGTTCAACGAGGGTCTTCCCAACAACAGATTGTAAGCGGAGGGGGTATTGACTACCACATACCTGATGACAATAGTCCTGACGACCTCTTCATCTAAAAAGGTTGTCCTCAGGTCGATGTATCCTCGACTCCACATGGTCCCCTGTGAATCCGATTAAGCATCTGTCGTGAGGCCTCAACTGGTCGGGGGATAACCGCAAGTTGACGAATGTGGACCAGAACAGCACGTCTGCCGAGCTCCCTTGATCGATGAGGGCTATGCACCTTTCTTCCCACCATGAAGACGGATATTAGTGTCAGGTCATTGTCATGGGGAACCAAACCTACCAAGTCTGCCTTGGTGAAATAGAGATCCGGGTCTGGGGTGTCGTCATCACTTTTCATCTCTAACGTCATTACCGCCCTTGCGTACCTCTTGCGTTTGGCCGCCGTGCTTCCTCCACCCGAGATCGTGTTGAGCTCCGCATGTATGGGTATCTCATGTGGTAGGTACCCCAAAACAACTTCCCCCTGTTGCTCTCCGTCGTCGACCTCGAGGTATTCTTTCAAGAGGACTTCTTTCAAAAGCTCGCCTAACTGATAGCCTAAAGCCATGCATCGTTCAACACCATGTCCTAACCCCTTATGGAACTCAAATCAGATGTCTTTCCTTCCCCCCAGGTTCCTGTTAGCCTTCTGGGGAACCTCAACTTCTTGGTTATTTCGGGTATAGCTATCAATTCCTTGTATGATACACGTAATTTGGGGCGGACCACCTCATCCTTGCTTCTTTCTTTGGACCCTCCCTTCCGGTAGGGGTGTTGTCTTGATTTTGGCTTTTTCCCGGCCGAGGTTTCATTGACCCTCACAGGCCGAGAAGCCTTGCTTTCCTCTCTCGACCTAGACAACCGAGAATGCAAACCGTTGTTCCTGGCTAAAACCGTTTCTTCAGCGTTGATGTGGGCAACTGCTCTTTGCGTGATTTCAGAAAAGGTTTCGGTCGGGTTCCTTATAAAGGAATCGCAAAACGACCCCGGGGCGACTCCCTGCTCGAAAGCGGACACCATGACATTCTCATCGTGGGTCCGGAGTGTCATAGTGAGAACCCAAAGCCGATTAAGGTAATCCTTCAAAGCCTCTCCTTCTCTATGGCGCACATTGAAGAGATCATACAAAACGGGGGGTTTGACCCGGTTTGCATGAAATTGTTCTCGGAATAGTTTGGCGAACTAGGCAAAAGAGGAAATATGGCCATCGGGGAGTCCACTGCACCATTGTATGGTCGTGCCTGTGAAAGTGCCCATGAACATCTTGCATCGCACGACATCTGAACCTCCCGAGATTATCATCTTGGCATTCAACGCAGTTAGGTGACTCTCAGGATCTTCCACCCCCGTGAAAGCAATCTTGGGCACTACATAATGCGCGAGCACTGGCTCATCCATGATTGCCCGCGTGAAAGGCTCGGGGCTGTCTCTCTCAGGTGGGTTCATCTCTCGTTGTCCTGGGATATGTCGATCACGTCACAGATCCTCTTTGGTTTTGCGTAGCTCTTCTCGTAATTTCTCTTACTCTTGTCTAGATTGTTCATTGGCTTCTTGGAGGGCCCTGATGGTCTCCATAAGTTGCTGCAAAGTGGGGGCCTTTCCTGTACCTTCTTGCACCACTAGTACTTGCCTTGCGTTCCTCATCTCCTTCTACGGGTTTGAACAAAGTGTGGATGAGATCAGGTTTTAGCGGGCCCCACGGTGGGCGCCAAATGATCTTGTCGGTTGACTGCAGTGCCAGTTGACCTAGGATGAATGCACCTTCTTCAACGTCTCTCTTAGTTGCTTCTAGTATGGCTCTGTTGGGACAAAGGGCGCCCTGCCTGTTGATGACACTTCGACGATCAAGTCAACTAGGGCTCACCGAAAAGTAACAATTTAGTAAAATGAGCGAAAAACAACATACCTTTTCCTGGAGACCTATTCTTCTTTTTATCACTGCTCATGCAACATGCAACCACTCTCCCTGGAGCTCAGCGAATCTTAACTAAAAAATAATCACATTAAACTTTTATTGGTAACGAAAAACCACCTACCACGGGCACCAATGATCTTCAAGTGTTATTCGCAGACCCACTATCTGTTACCCAAACGTCTCCCTATATTACTAGGGTTAATAGCAACTAGCCATGTGTAATAGATATGCAACAGAAACATGCAACAGATACGTAACACGGAAAATATTGTCACATATTAGCAATAATAACAAAATTATATCTACCACCCAAATATATCTTTTAAGGGGGTGCATTAGTGAAATTACTTTGTGTACTCATCATGCGATCTAGGCCCAACCTGATCAAGGTCGTTGGTCCAGGTTTGCTTAGGTCCAAGCACCGAGCAAGTCCCTCATGACATAAAAGAACCGAGCAGGCCTCGTGATACAAAAGAACCGAACATACGAAAATACTACCAAAAACCGGACACTGGTTGGTATAAATATAATAGAAAAGAAATTACATGAATGGGAATATTTTCATGTATAGTACAGTGTGGTATCATGTCGATATATTCATTAAATTACATATCGAATGTCAAATTAGAAGATGCGGCATAAATAAATAGAGACGATGAAATATGTAAAATGAGTGATGGGATCAAATTTGAGAAACAACAATGAAAAGTTCCTTCTAAGAGAAGCAAATTAAAAGGAATAATAAATTTTTCATTATAGAATGGGACAATATAAAGCACTTCATGTTCTTTTAAATAACGTACTAGGAGAATTAGCACATATTCTTAAAGGATGTAATGGAACCTTTTCTTTTACTTTTCCAACACTTGTACCTGCCTTTAACAAGGAATTTAATCTCTTAAATATTAATTAAGAGAAATGATAATTTGAGAACCATCTCGAAACGATGAAAAATTTGCTCCATTTTGTCCTACATGAGTGTTATATCAAATTACATTCACTGCAATAATTGTACTTCCAATTCCAGGTCTCAACTATAATTTATTTTTTGAAAGAGGATTGTTGGTCATTCCTTTAAACTGTATATACACTATTGTGAAAGAAAATTAGAGGGGAAAGAGAGATAATTCGGTAAAAATAAATATGGCCACACTTTACCTATAGTTTTTAATAAAATTTATGATAATTTGTGATTGAATGATGATTAGACGTGGTTATTGTTAAGTTTGGGTGCACCTAAAATTCACTTAATTTTAATGGTAATATTATTTATCTCTTAAAAATTATTTATACAATAAAAAAATGAAATTAGAGTTATCCTAATTGAAATCTATAAACAATAAAAATGAATGGAGGACAAATGATAACTTTTATTGTCGTAAAAAAATAAAAGAAAAATTTAAAAACATAAATTTAGATAATTTTTCAGGAAAATGAACCATCGCATATATGTGGCACATTACATGATGCATGGCTCGCCCAACACACCACGTGTGGTTCTCTCAACACTAAGATGTGACACACCTTAAGACACGCCTCTCTTCACAGATCCTAAACTCCATCACGATGGAGCTTTCTCAAATTTTCCAAATGTTACTTTGTTTCTCACAACTCCTCTATGTGTCGCACCCACTACTCCACCATTCCATGCTTTGCCAAATTCAAGCTACCATCTACTTTAGAGTTTTTTTCATTCTCCCAAATCCTAATCTCCTTTTACACAACACCCATTGTCTTATCTTCGTCAAAGAAATTTGTGCAATGCACACTTTGCCAAAACAATGATCCACATTTTCAATTGACTGTGTTCTTTGACTCCAACACTCTCCAAAAAAAGGAAAAAATATATTTTTCTAAGAAGTAATGGAATGCATGCTCTATCTCAGTTTCGATAAGGTCATGTTATATTTATGGTGATATCTTAATCCATGGGAAGCAAATAGGTAAAATCTTTAACCAGAGACATCTATTGCAATTTGAAAATTTGAATTTTAAACTCTCAATGGAAATCTTTTGCCACCATCATAAGTTTTTAAGGATTTAAAGTAAAATTTCTTTTATAATTTTCTATTGATTTATTCATACAGATTATGCCACTGATTTTCTATTTTTGCCTTATTTTTTTGTTTTTGGGTAAAATAGTTAGCTTTGAATATATTAGGGTTTACAATCTCAAAGTAGATTATGCCAATATTTTCCTTTTTATTGCTTGAAATTTATCCTTTTTAACAAAATTCTTAACATTGAACAAATTAGGGTTTACAATCTTGCTTTCTAAAACATATTAGGCCACTACTTTTGTGTTATGCCTTAAAGTTTCTCCTGTTTAGGTAAAAGATCTAATTTTGAACGAATTAGGATTTTTTTTCTTTAATGTTTCAATATACATGTGTCTTCACTCATTTTTGTTTTTACATGAAATTTTGCTACTAAATCATTGTGACTTCACTAATTATTATTGGAAAAGCCAATTCACTTCACAAATGAAATCACTTCTAAAAATAAAAACTAGAATCTCATCACCAAGGTTATACGGTTGTGGTTCGTGGGAAATTTCACTAAACATAAGTTTCCCTTTTTAATGAAGTTGGTTCTACGGGAGAAATAGTTAATATCTCACAATTTGTTTACCTCATGCAATGACTATTATACTTCTCACACTCATTTAAATTTTTTGCGTGAAATTTTTCTATTAAACCAATGTGACTTCAATAATCATTATTGGAAAAGTCAATTCACTTCACATTTGAAGTCACTCCAAAAAAGAAAACTGGAATCTCATCGCTAGGGTTATACGGTTGTGGTTCGGGAGCAGATTTCACTAAACATAGGTTCTTAATGGAGTTGGTTCTACACGACAAAGAGGTAAGATCTCACAATTTCTTTACCTCATACAATGACTATTATATTTCTCTGTATACTTTAAGGATATTCTAATTTATAATTTTTTTACTCAAAATCTTCATGCAGTTAGTGTTTATTCTATCCAATCTTCTATGCTTCAACAAGAATGGCTCTAATTTATAAATTCCTAAATGAAAATGTTGAGGCTAGTGTTTATTCTATCCAATCTTTATACGTTGCCTCAAATGGTGAGTGTTCTATAACGACTCATCATCCTTATAAAATTAACTTCCAGTTTACAACAAAGGTAGTTCTACTTGATAATAAATTGGTTCCAAAAACAAACCCACAACATATACCTCTTTTTGTGAATATTTGTCCTGGTTTTTATACATATTACTTAGTGGGTAATTTAAACAATTATGGTTTAACATCATGTCAAGTAAATTACATTTTTGAAGTTTAATCATTAAGCGGTGAAATTTGTTGATCAAGAGTGATCAAGAGCTTTGAAGAATCCAAATCCAAGGTGTTTGATGAAAGGATGGTGTTGTTGCTGTGTGTGGGTGGGATCTGGGTAGATTAAAGTGTGATCCACTCTTTTGTTGAATCTAAAACTGATGTGAATTAAAACCTTTTTGAAACTAAATGTTTTTCCAACTAAGTGAAAAACAACCTATTGTTTTGTCGAATCAACCGGTTGTTTTGTTCTTAGATGTTTTGAAAAAGGTTGAAAGTTGTTTGACTTGGTTGACTTAACTGTCAAACCAAATCAATCGGTTGTTTCATGGTTTCAACTTATTGTTTCTTTGAAAATCCTAATTGAATTCTGTTTTGAATGGTGAATCTGTTTTAAATGATTTCTAACTAAATACGCTCCTTCATTAAATGTTTTGACCAATCTTTGGAAAATATAAATAGTTTGTTATATGTTTCTAAAGTGTAAGAAACAGTTTTGAGAAATTCAGTTTGA
>Ga0123342_1008480_pt1 | contig 12897 bp, 7 predicted proteins | sample Turbeawhitnodule_FD_89960 | JGI IMG/M metagenome (GOLD analysis project Ga0123342, IMG submission 89960) | Root nodule microbial communities of legume samples collected from Mexico - Turtle bean Mexico white nodule | ecosystem: Host-associated > Plants > Roots > Nodule | place: Mexico: Nepantla...
AAACTATTTAACAATAATAGAAACTAATTTAGAAACTATTTTTTTTTAAGTTTCTAAAATGGTCTTTATTTTAATTTTTATTATAACTAATTATTTTGATTTCTAAAAATTGGTTTCTATTTCATGATTGTGTGGTGGATTCAATCTTCTGATTCCGGAACTTTTCTACAACCAATTGTGTGGTAAAAACCATTTATGTAAGAACGTTCACACTAAAGACTAATTATATCTATCTAACAAAATTAATATTTTAATTTGTAATTTAAAATACTAATATATTATTATATTATTATAATAGATTGTTAAATAAATATTTTTTATTTTTTCGGTGACAAAGTATCCTTTTTTGTTTCTATAAACCTACTTTCATGTGTATAAATCAAATATTAGTCTATAAACCTACTTTCATGTGTATAAACCAAACATGGGGTAGACGAAGTTGTATTTTGCAAATTTTTCTTCCATCCATCATATACTTAAAAAAAACCATTAAATAATAATTAAATTTAAAAATCATAAATAATTAGTTATTATATTAACTAAATTAATATGATTTTTATTATTAATAAAATATTATAAAATATTTCTAAATTAAATTTCAAATTTTAACTATTAATATTTTAGATTCAAAGACTAATTTAGAACATAAATAGTTAGTAGTTAAATATTTGATAACTAACTAATAGTTAGATACCAATTTATAAATTAAATTATAAATTTTTATTAATAATAGAGACTATTTTAGATACTAATTATTTTTTAATTTATAAAATATTTTTAATTTAGTCAAATATAATAACTAATTATTTTGATTAAAAAATTAGTTTTATAGTGATATCAATTTGAATTTCATCCAAATTATCTATAAAATAACGAAAATAACCTTAAATGAAACGAGTATGTGGATAAAAAAATATTTTTTGAAATACATTTTTGGATTTGTATTTCCAAAATATATTTCTGAATTTTATAAATTTTTTTAAAATGTATTTTTGCATTTCAGATTTACTTTTTCTAATGAGATTTTGATTTTGAAAATGTTTTTTTTTTAGTTTTAAATTTTTATATCCGTACGGATAGTCATTATGAAAAAATTGAAAGGTGATAAGGTTCGGTGCAGAATTTGTCCTTCTTACGGGGGGGCATTCAGATTGAGGACAATATATATAAGTTTTTTTCTGGAAGCCCATGAATGTTTATGGGCCCTGGCATAAGTTTTTTTTAACTTTTCAATCTCTCTTCTAGAAAACCCAACTTTTCAGTCTCTGGAATGTACCGTTATTGGCATCAATATCAGGAATGTGTTCAAACAATTTAAGGTAATATGTATTGGGTCAGAGAGTGTGAAATCAAACTGGATTAGTCAATATTCTGAACTTGATTACTCACTCTAACTAGTGCTCTAGTCAGCAATTTGAATAAACTCTAATTACAAATAAATCAAAAAATGGAAAAAAATATATAAAGGTCTTTTTTATTCTTGATTGTTTTCCTTTAAAAACTCAATGTTCCGAATTCAAGTTCAAGCGATAACATCATTAGGGTTAATCACCGCATCCAAGGTATTGTCCGCTTTGGAGGTTGGTGTTCCTTCACAATTTTGTCCTTAAAATGCATCTCAATGGATTAAGGGATGAGGGAGTATATAAACTGTCATTGACCTCGACTTCTGAACGATATGAGACTATATTGACATTCCAAAACAATTACGAAACAGAAACATCGCTAATTAATTAGATTGATTTAAATTAAAGATTGAAAAGCATCTTTAAGGATTTATTAGAGTCAGTGTGATTAATAAAAAAGATCCAATAAAAAGTTGTAAAAAGAAGACCCTGATGATAAAAAGGCAATGGTTGTTAAACTTTGAAACATATAATCAAAATATCTCATTTAACTTGAACATCAGAGTATATTTGCAGGTATTCACCTTGTCTGGAAGACCGTTGGAGTTGAGTGTTAATATGTTTGAGGGGTAAATTTTTTACAAAGGAGGGATGGCATGTGAAATATAAATTGAAAGTAGAAAAAAATATTTAAAATGTTAAATTAAAAGGAGGAAGAATGGGAGTTGTGTATTGTGGTTTATTTAAATTGACGATTATTTATTTTTTTGTTTTATGTTGCTGCAAAGGCACAGAATAGAAGGTTGTAAAGTAGTAAATGAGGAACGCGGAGGATTAGCTTTATCTCTTCCTCACGAAATCGATCCTTACTATCTTTGAGTTGCAACTTCCAGATCTCGTTCACATTCTTTTTCGAACATAATCAAAATGTTTATGGAAACAGTTGCATCTAAAGTAATCTCAAAACCAAAAACGGAGAGAAAAGTTATGCGCATCTTCTTAATTTCTCCAAAAGATTCTTAACTATCATTACCGTTAGCTCCACAAATCCAAGGTGGTCTATTTGTTAGCTACACAAACACAAGGTTGTGTGTACTTTTTTCAGATCTTCTTCACACTATATTTACTTTGCCACTATTAGAAATTGGAGATTAGACATTAATAATTGGAGATTACAAACATTAAACATTGCTTAGAGTATGAGTGATTACAAATATTATTTTAGAAACGAATTTTATAACGTTGTATTAAACTAAAAGTTACTTTTTATCAGGATATCATAATAACGCTATCAAATCAGTTATAATCGATTTAACAAAGTTAAATTAGGGTATTTAAATAAAAAAATTCTCACATTAAAGAAAAATATTTAATTCCAGAAAAAAAGTAGTTAATTTATAATAGAGGTTAAAAGGCACATTCTCTACCACGATTTAAGATTCGAAAGTATATCAATACACTTTTAAATTTAAACTAGTTTAATTACAAATTGTGAATATTTTTCAGCAGCACCTTTGCTTTTGTACCATGTTTGACACGAGTAAGTCAGTATATGAATATGAAGAGAATTGTTAATTTGTCCGAAATGGACTATTGACTAAGTTTTGTGCAAGTGCAATACCTTTGGGAACGTGGATTCTCTGTAATAACTTCTGTAACGGTTTTAAGACCTACCCACAAATACCCTCATAACTGCTATAATCTTTGACAATATATTAAAAATGCACATTAAGTTCAGCTTATAAACCAGAGACATAAACTCTAATCCAGTGAGAAAAACAAAGAAACTAATCAATTTAACTCGTTAGTTTACAACAACTTCGAAAGCTTGTATTACCAAGGTACTTAAATTACATTGGAACTAGAAACAAGTACATGAGAAAAGTAAAAGCCTCCATGGTCACGCAAGGAATAAAAAAACACCAGCAGACCAAGAAAACCATAACCTATGCAACCTCACTCCGTAAAGCAACTGCAACACTTAAAAATTTGATTGCAGTGCCTCTGACCAAGACGCACAGAAAAACAAAAAAAAAAACTAAATACAAAAGCACACCAAACCTAAACCAATACTCAACAGAGAGAACGGTGCTAATTAATTAATATTGTTCATGACTCAGATAAAGCTTCCCAATCAATCTCCACAGAAGGGTACTTCTCCAAGTCCAACCCAAGATTGCCCATTGCTTCATAAGAATCCGAGAAATCCAAGAAAGTGATATCGGATTCGGGGGAAGAGGAACCGGCACAAGAAGAAGATGAAGAAGAAGAATATTCATCCGACAAGGGCGAGGATGCTGTTTGGTTCCCGACCTTAACATCCTCGAACTCCGATGTTGTTGCTGTTTCTTCTTCCTTGTGTGTGTTGATGGCCAAGCTTTGACAAATGGCTTGGAGCTTGGCGTCCACTGCAGAGGGGAGAGGCTTGTAGGTCCCAAACGCACCGTACACACTTCCTCCATGGTGACGTAGATGATGGAAGTTGAGCCTCGCGTTTTCTCCTCTGAGCTTAAACGCTGCGTTGTCGTATGCCAAAGCTGCTTCTTCAGCGGTTTCGAATGTACCAAGCCAGAGACGAGTGCGGTTCTTGGGAAGTCTGATCTCCGCCACCCACTTGCCCCAGTGTCTCTGCCTCACTCCACGGTAAAGCTTTGTGGGCTTGGAAACAACACGACCACCCACCTGCTTCATGGGAACGGGCTTTGGGCTGAGAAACTGGGCTCGTGTAACCTGGATTTGAGCTTGAATCTGGAATGTTTGAGATGGGGTGAGCTGGTTGAGTTTGATGGAACTGGGTTGGTTTAGACCCTTTTGGGACTCATAGCTGAAGGAGAAGCTTGGAAAAGATAGTGAAGGGTAAGTTATTGAGGAAGTGGTAGATGAATCACTTTTCATAAAAGGTTCAAGTGCTTTCATCAGCTCTTGATCATTACATGGGTCTAAGAAATCTGAGAGCATCATGCTACTGTTCTTGTACATATCCATAACTGTTGCCATGCTCTAGATAATAAGAAACAGGTGAAAAATGCAAACGAAGATAAAGAATTTTTGAAGGGAGAAAGAGATTAGGAGAAGTTAATAAGCAAAGAAATGTTTGTTTTGTTGTATCTCTCAGTCGGAGTTTGAGACCCTTTTCTGGGTTTATATATAGTATCGTTGGCGCCCACAGGTTTTGTGTGCGTGCCTCCAAGTTCTTCTTCCTTCCTCTAATCTAATTTAATATAATCTAATCACGTTCTTTTGTTGTTTAATTAGCGGCTAATTACTTGCGTCGTCAACTTCAATGATTCCTTTCTCCGATGATGGTTATCCTATGGAAGAGTGACACGTGTCCATGGCATAACATGAGAGTGGACACATATGACCTCCACCGAATAGCGCTGTTTACACGTGGCGATGTATAATTGGGCTAAGGTTAGCTGAAACATGTGGTATTGAGCACACCCTCGAAATGTCAACTTTTAGTATTTAATAGGGTTTTTGTCCTTTCTACTCTCTAATGGGATTGGCCCTATCCTCCCCCACAACCACACCACGTTATCCAAAATGTTTACACATTTTCTATTTTCATTCTACTTTTTTCAACAACAATTAAAAATACTTCCTTCTATTCAAATTATTATCATATTTTTATACTTATTCTCTCTCTTACCACTTCAATCATTTTTGTTTTAATTTAACACCATCAAAATCATTCTCTTAATCTCAATAACTATCGTAGTAGAAATTTAACATACATAAATAATTTATAATTTTAGATGATTTAAAGTTAAAAAGTAAAACAAAAATTAATATGTAAAAGAAAAATGATGAATTGATTAATCAACTTATTTTTTCTTTTCATTTGGTCTGAGTTTCTCTTCTTCTGTAAGTTTTTTCTCTTCTTTCACTGGTAGTTTTGAAATTAGAGAATGTAATGATGTTCACATAAAGTTAGGATTCACTTGATGATAAATACAAAAGAATTATGGTTTTACCAAAAAATATACTTGCTTGAAGAGTGATTGAAAAAAAGAGGTTATTTTATTTTATGTGACATTTGGTGTGGGAATCAAATGAGAATGAGGGTATGCGAAAATCATAAAATATTTGCTCTACACCAAATAAAAAAAACAGTCATGAAGAGGAACCCTATTTATTTATAGGTATTGATTATAAACTAAAACTAATTATAACACATCGTACTACAAGAAAATCATTATATATAAACCAATTTTAAAGTTAAAAAATAATTAATTGTTATATTGATTAAATTATAAATTATTTTAAAGACTAACAAAATTATTAGTTTTTAAATTAGTTTCTATTATTGATAAATAGATTTTTGCTATCAAATTTAAAATTTAAATAATTGATAGTTAAAACCTTGATAGTTAATTAAATATTAATTTAGAAACTATTTATCAATAATAAAAACTAATTTAAAAAATAATAACATTTTTAGTTTTTAAAATGGTCTCTAATTTAATCTATATAATAATTAATTATTTTTTATTTTTAAAATTAGTTTCTATTTAATTATTTAGTGATATCAATCATTACTTCTCCTATTATACTTATTTAAATTTTTGTCATTATTTTGTTAATATATATTTTTGTCATTATTATTATTTATGTTTTTAATATAATAACACTGTTATTATTTTGATCAATCACCTTTTTGTTATGTATTTTTTTTAAATAACAATATTGTTATTATTATTACTATTTCTGATAATCACGGTTTTGTTATATTATCATCATCATTCTATCATCCCATGATTATTATACATATATATTCTTTATCATTATAGTTATACTAACTTATTATTATAATCATAATGGCCACGACCTCCTTAATTTATTAGTATTGCTATTATTATTATTATTATTCATTATTTATTATAACACAGAACTAACATTAGATATATTAATATTTATCTAAGTCTTATTTTATTATATTCTTGTATTTTATTTTATCATATTCGGACCATCTTATAAATTAGTCAATGCTTTATTAAAAGCATAAAATGTTACAGCTTTATTTATGTATAAGAAGAAAAAATAATTCAGCAATTATAAAACCTTTAATTATCTCACCTAAAAGACTATATATATATATTACTTATAGTATTATAAAATATATCTTTTTCCATATGATTTTTAAAATATGCCTTATAGTTGCAGGATAAGTTATAATGAGTAACCACAATTTTAATAATCTCAAACATTAACTATTATGAAACCCATAAAACCGACTTATATGATTGAGGTTTGCACCCCTTATATACAATGAAAGGCTTTAATCTCTAGTCGATACGAGATATCCAACATTAACAAAAATAAAACAAAAATTGATAAAATTTAAATTATTAAATTAAAATTGTAATTTTTTATTTTATTATATTCAAACTATACCAATTTTTATTATACTGAATCAATTATTTATTATTATTTTATTTTATTGAAATACTGGTGGAAAAAATAGAATGTGGTAATGGTATTTATTTATTTATTATTGAAGTGTTGAGACTCGATTATGATGTGGCCAATACCACGGTGGTGCGGCTGAATAGACAGTGGAGATAAAGGGTGAAAGAACCGTCATATGCGGCGCCACAATGAACACCACCAACCCAATTTCTTATATTATTAAATCAATCACTTAACAAAAACACCCACTCCACTACTTTATTTTTTTAAATTAAATTCTTCACACTCTAACCTTAATAAGTATATCATCTTATCCTTTATTTTAATTTTATTTTATTATCTGTGAGAAAACATGCAAAAGTTTCATTTGAACTGGAAATACGTAGTTCGTGGTGATATATTATGGTGTACCACTAGAGTCGCCACAATGAAAGTATTCCTACAATTATAAAAAAAATAGCATTTTATTTCGTTGACGGTTTCATTGCATCTCCAACTTACATTAAATATTAAATAAATCACATAAATTTAACTACTGTTTTTATAACATATCTTATATGATAAAAACATTTTATATAATATAAATAAATATAAATTTTATAAATTAGTTTGAAAAGATTAAATTATACTTAAAATTTACTTCTTAAAAAATTAAAAGTATGTGATGAATATATTTTTGGTTTTTGTGATGGCTGAGAGACGAAGAAGAAACTAATGGACATAATTTAAATAAACGAAGTCTAATCTTAAGTGAAAGGTTGAACGTTGAAAGCAGTGTGCGTGTGCCATGAGTTGCTTTAGATGTAAGCCAGAGAATCACGCTAAGTGCTTATCATTTTCTAACTATATGTGCCACAAAAATGTCTTAGATTAGTTACATCATTAAAAATCTAATTAAGAACATAAGAAACAGGAGACAATACATTATTATTGTAAAGAAAATAAATCAATTTATTCTAAAAATAACTTTAAACTATTTTCATTTCATTCTTTATTGTCAAAGTTCTAATCTATTACTTGGTTTCTTAATAATGTACAAATTTATAACTTATTGTGAGGCAAATTCTAATAAGATGGTTAATGCCATTTGATAGGAAAGAAATCTTTAAAATATATAAATCAAATTTTGAGGAGGAGGTTAAAGATTTTTATTCTGGATATGGGTTGTAACATCCTCAAAAAGGTTCACATTTATTGTCGATAAAGAAAATCGTAAATATGTTTTTTCGTCCATGTACTTTCATGCGAGATTGGTTTTCATCCCTAGTTCAAACTTTAGACTTCGTGAATAATTGTAATAAGAAAAATATTGGAATGAGTCATTTCATTTTTTTTTACATGACAAACGAATTTCCAATGTAGACTAGGATGTTAAAACATTTTATGTTGACTCATTGTCGACGTAGATGTTATAATATTATAATATAATTTATATAACAAATTTATTTGTTACTTGTAAAAAAATTAAAAATGACTCATTTTAATAGTTTTCTTATTACAGATATTTAAATGTGGCAGGACTTGATGATTTTTGTCTTGGGTTACGGTAAAGGAAATATTGACGGACTTATATTACTCGATTTGGTGTTTGGAACCTTTATGTTATATGAGTTATTTGAGAGACTGATGCTTGATTGGTTATCCATGTTTAACACTTTGTCCAGATTTGAAAGTCGTGGTGTGTTTTCTTTAGGCTTTTTGGATTATGTATCCTGCTCGCTTGGTCGGTGTGATGGTTTTGACGCTTGAGTGTTTGACTTACTTTTATTTGATGTTTGTTAGATTTTTGTGTCTTGTTTTGAGAATATGTTTTTTTTGGAGAGTTGATATTGTACTTTGTTGTGCTCTTATCTTGTTCTGGTATGTTAAAGTGACTGATGTGCTATAAAGTCTGTTGGATCTTGAGCTGGTTGAATGAATAAAAAACTTGTTTTTTTATAATTGTGTAAGAGTTAAAACACTCTTAAAGTGTATTATTTTATTTTATTTATTTTTTACTGGTAAAAAAATGAATATTTAAATGTTTGAAATTTGTAAAAGAAAAAAACAATTTCACAGTTATTTAACCCATTTTATTATAGTTATAGATTATTATTGTTATCTTTTATAAGTTTTAAAAAATATTATTGTTTGATAAAAAAAATATTTTAAAAATATTGTATTAACGTGCATAATAGTTGGGCCACTAATTGTAGAATTTATTATTATCTTTAGCAAGTCTACCAAATTTTATTATTATTGTTATTATCATTATTATATTCATATATCTTTGGTATATTTTAGTAAATGTCAACGATGGAGCAGAACACTAAGATGTATGGTGAGTGGCTGAATCCTCATTAAACCCTAATTATAGGACTTATCTAAACAAAATAATTGTTGACGCCAATTATAAGCCTTGCATTTGCTGAAAGCTGATGTTGGACGCAATCACATTGGCCACCATTCAGAGGAGTGTTCAAAGTCAAACCATTTCTTTTATTTTATATCTATGAACATTACATATTTATAAAAATTATACTATTAAATACATTATATTTCATTACCAAAAAATACAACATTTTATTGAATTCCACACACTTAACTATATATTTTTAAAAGTATGTTTAGTTATTTTCATTCATAAAAATATATTTTAAAATAAATAAATTTGAATACTCCATGCTTTGAATTGTATGATTAATAATAGATACAAAAAATTTATTAAATAATATTTTATCATAGATGAAAAAATCTTATTAATGTCTATCCTTCCTACTTATGTAAACTCTTTTGTCACCAGTATAATCCTTAAGCTTTGTCCTCTACATTTGGTATTCTCTTTTTTTTCTTGAACACTCACTTGTCTCTTATCACCTTATGGTTTCTTTACAGATTAACAAGTGTCCATGTGTAGTTCTTCCTCATAGATTCAATCTCCTGCTCAAAGACAACCTACCACTATTGATTTTCTAAGCCTTTTATAACCATTTGAAAGTTTTTAGGCTTTAAACCATCACTCTCTACCAATCACATAGTTGATACGATCAACATATCCAAACCTATGTGTAGGATAATTTTTTTTCAATATTTTGGATTATATAATGTGGAAGTCTTTTTCAAGATTTGTAATTAGTTTTCAGATTATGTAATCAGGAAGTCTTTTGTGATTAACTTTCATATTACATCATTTGGAAGTCTTTTCTATACCTGAGATTAGTTTCCCGATTATGTAATCCAAAAGCCTTTTTTTTTACATGCGTAATTAGCTTCCGAATTACGTAATCCATAAGTCTTTTCTGGATATGAGATTAATTTTTAGATTATATAATCCAAAAGTCTTTTTTCAAAAGCATAATTAGCTTTTAGATTACATAATTTAGAAGTCTTTTTCTAAATATGAGATTAATTTTCAAATTATGTAATCCGAAATATATCTGATAATCCATAGACTTATCTCAAATCCAAAAAAGACTTCAATCTAAAGACCAAAAGGATAAAAGCTTCCGAATCCAAAAACATCGTCTCGATTATGTATGGATTAAAAAAAAAAAAAAAAAAGGTATTTCCACGTTTACTATAGAGGTGAGGTGACACTTGGTATCTAGGTGCAGGAAGCAATCGGCCATAAGATGTAAGTCGAGTCAGGTGTTGAATCTAATTTTTGGCTCACATGTGTGAAATCAAAATAAAAAAATGGGCCTTCCCTGACTGTGTCTCCTTCTAAGTCTCAAACTACAATTTTTGTCCTTTCATAGAACAGAAGTTGATGGGCCCAAAAATAATTGTGTTTAGTGTTAAGGTTGTATACATTAAAAGAAGCAAACGTTGAGTTCCATCCACTTGCGTTGGGCATTACATCATGCAGCAAGTTGGTGAAAGACAGTGTTGAAAACTCAGAATCCATGCAACAAAACTACCCATGCCTTCCCTTGACACACGGCAACACTGCCACCTTTTCTTCAGATCACTGGCCACACTTCATCATTCACCTTCATCTTGGTAATGCCACCTTGTCCTTATTCCTCCATCATTTATTAATACTCTTATAACTTTTCTTCCCATAACCTTAATCCAATTTCCCTCCCTGCACCGCCATATATTGCACACCACCTATGCGTATAAATTCCCCTTCACCTTCCATGCTCATGCTACAACTCTCATATTCATTCTTATCCCATAACCTCATCTGAATCAAAGTTGATCTAGGAACAACAACAACAACAACTCACAGAATTAGTCATTGTCATGGTGCTGATCAACGAAGAAATTGACCCCTACATCACTGAAGAAGAGAACCAAGATGAGAGCATCGACTATGACCAGCTGAAAAAACGCATGTGGAAGGATAGGATTCTGCTACAGAAGCTGAAGGAGAAGCGTGAGAAAGAAGAGCCAGACAAAGAAGCAAAAATAGAGGCATCGAGAAGGAAGAAGATGTCAAGAGCACAAGACTCGGTCCTCAAGTACATGGTGAAGATCATGGAAGTCTGCAACGCCCAAGGTTTTGTTTATGGCATCATCCCAGAAAAGGGAAAGCCCGTGTCTGGTTCCTCCGACAGCTTGCGAGAGTGGTGGAAGGACCAAATCCGCTTTGACCAAAGCGCCCCCAGTGCAATCTTGAATTACTTGCCACTCTTGGAAAAAGACAAGATGGATATAACCTCCTATATTCACCTCCTCCAAGACTTGCAAGACTCTACTTTGGGTTCTCTGCTATCTGCTCTGCTGCAACACTGTGTCCCTCCACAAAGAAAGTTCCCTTTGGAGAGAGGCTTATCTCCCCCTTGGTGGCCCACCGGGGAGGAACTCTGGTGGGGTGAGCAAGGCCTTCTGGCCCAAGAACATGGGGCCCCTCCTTATAGGAAGCCTCATGACTTGAAAAAGGCTTGAAAAGTTTCTGTTCTGGCTGCGATTATCAAACACATATCCCCTGATTTTGATAAACTCAGAAGGTTGGTGACTCAATCGAAAACCTTGCAAGATAAAATGACAGCCAGGGATAGTTCGACTTGGTCCAAAGTCATGAACCAAGAAGAGGTTTTACTAGGAATAACTGGCAAGTTATCTCTTTCAAATGAAGATGTTGAGAACCATGAAGAGGGAGAAGGCTCTGGCTCTGACTCTGCTCAACTTTTGAAGAGGAAGGTCTCTTTTGGTAGTGGCAGTGAGGATGATAAGTTATATGCATGTCAAAACGTTGAGTGTCCACAGAGCAAGTTGTCTATGGGGTTTGTGGACAGGAACGCGAGGTTGGACCATGAAGCTCTCTGTGCCTACCGCATAGAGGATAGCTACCTTCCTTTTCACCGTTATCTCTCCAATGAAGCATCACCAATCACGAGTGTAGATGATTGGATGAATGTGGCAATTCAGAATGATGCGAAGGTGGTGGAGGCTGCTGGTGGGAGTGGGACATTGGAAGATAACGCTTGTTACTGGCTTAATGGTGTTGAAAATCTTGAATTGGAAGCTGCACTAGAGATGTTACTCAACGATAACGAGGACTTTGATCAAAACCCAGTTCAGATTCCGCAGGTTCAAGAGGATGCAACCTCAATTTGGGACTTGCCATGGCATCCATCCCAATAGAGAGAACTTTTGTTGTGATGTTTTTGATTTATTTCTACTAAGCTAGCTAGTATGCAGGGTATTTGCAATTAGTGATCTCATTAAGTATTATTTTGTCAATAAGATAAGTGATGCATTAATTGCCAAACGTTTGTTCTGTGTTTTTTCTTTCTTCTGAAAAACCTTTTCAGTGTAAGTCTTCAATTATCTTAACATATATACATGTGAGCGACTCACTGAAACTAAAAAACCTTGCTGCAATGGAAGATGTCCAATTGCTTGCACTAAAAGCACATTAATTGTAATGAAAAAAGTCAATAAGTGTCTGTTTGGATCAGGGTGCACTGTTCCTGCAGACGGAAGTGAGGGTGCACCCCCTGTTTGGATCCACAAATGGCAGCGTGTGAGAGGGCGCGGAAGGGAGTGAGAGGGGGCTGAGGCTTTCTCCTCAAAGTTGCGGAGAGAAGTGATTCTTAAATCTGTAAAATTACCTATATATCCTCATTCTTTCATAATATTTACCATTCACATTCCAATATTTTTAAACTATATTGCACATGTCATAAAACATAAAAAATATTAAATATAT
>Ga0123342_1008482_pt1 | contig 12895 bp, 9 predicted proteins | sample Turbeawhitnodule_FD_89960 | JGI IMG/M metagenome (GOLD analysis project Ga0123342, IMG submission 89960) | Root nodule microbial communities of legume samples collected from Mexico - Turtle bean Mexico white nodule | ecosystem: Host-associated > Plants > Roots > Nodule | place: Mexico: Nepantla...
AATTGTAACCCAATTGGGAGAATGGAAGGTGCTAGAAGTATGTGTGGCTAATTCTACCCTTTGGGATTGGGAGTAATCTGCTCAAACTCTTATGTATTGAGGTGATATCTTATATATTAATATTCAGTTATTGATTGATTATTGGTATTGTTGTTTTACTTTTAACTTTTCGTGACAAATTGAGAATCTTAAATCTGACCGAGAGGTATTTTTAGGGTTCAGGCCTAAACATCAATACTTAACATATTTTAGTGCTAGAGATAGACTTGAAATGTTAATTGTCATTAACGTCTGATTGTGATTTCTAAGTTGTTTCTATAAGTATGTGAGAGATTGATATTTAGGAAACATTCTTAAGAATTTAATATGCGAGAGATCGATATAAATGAATTTTCTACGGGCATCAATTTCAATCAAAGAACTTAATATTGACATGTTAATCAAAATACATGAGAGTGAGAGAGATGAAACTCAATCCCTATTTTTACAACTGAAGCAACTAATTCTTTGTTTATTTTCTTATTGATCATTGCCAACACACCCAATTCAACACTTTTTCTATTGTTCTATTATTATATTTAGTGAATATTGTACTTGATAATTCATTGTTCCTTATGGGATCGATATCCGTCCTTAGGGACAATTATTACTTCTGAAAAACGCGGTGTACTTGTCGTAGAAAGTCATCAGAGCTTCACACTCTCATAGGATAATTTAAACACAAAGTAACTTTAGCTTACTCACCAAGTTAATTTTACACAATTTGTTTTTTATTTGTATGACTACACGATTGTTAATATCTATTACCTACGAACACCTAATGACCATGCAAATATAATGATTCAAGAAAACATTAAATCTCTACAGGTATGTTAGTTGAATAACTAATTGAAAACCTAAGAATGATGTGCCTTGGAATGTTAGTTTTTTAATTTTATCAAAACTAGGTGCGATGTACATTTATTAATTTCTATGATTATAAATTTTTTCATGACAGTTTATATGTATTTTATATTTTCATTCATAAAAAGAGAAGGAAAACAACTTGAAGTTAGTTCTAATTATACCCATCCATAATATTCTAAACATGGGTGCATCAAGGATTTGCTATTTTGTAGTGAATTTTATATCATTTAGGAACACATATTCCAGGATTATTCGTTTTAGGCTATACTTGGGGTATTTAAACAAAAATAAGGGTGGGAAAAATATATTTGGGTCAAAATGTTTCACTTTTTTACATCCATTAAAAATTCATTTACTTAAATATGATTTTTATTCTAATCCAAATTTTCTAATTTTTTCATATCAGATTTCCATTTTATTTATACAAATTACAACTATGAAATTTAAAATTTTCTACTTATGTAAAAACACAACCATTTAAAACAACACAAAAAATGATATGAATAAGGGTTTAGAAAACCCCTAGAAGTAATGGAGGTTTGGAAAACCCCTAGAAGTAATAGGAATTTAAAGAACCGTCGGAAATAATTGATCTTCCAGGAGTTACTCAAAATTGCCGGTAATCTGTTAATGACGTTAGATCTTCTAGGGGAAAAATAAATTGTTGGTAACACACTTATTGGGAGTTAAAACCGTAGGAAACGCTAACTATAAACTTCGTTAAAAATAATTTTTCTTGTAGTGATAATGGACCAAGATCTAAGGAAAATAACACATGGAGTTTAAAAGTGGGTGACTTACTTTAGTAAAAGAGTTTCCAGTAATAATAATATTGTCCACATAGATAACGACAAAAGCAATGGAGTTGTTATTGTATCTGATGAATAAAGATGTGTCACTTTTGGCATTATGAAACCCAAAATGCAAAAGCTTTATTAATCAGTTTGGTGAACCAAACCTTGGGACATGTTTAAACCTGTATAGGTTTATTTAGACAACACAACACACTTGATCTTTGTTAAAAGAGATGAAACCAGGAGGTTGTATTAACTACATGGTGTTCTCAAGATCCCCATAGAGAAAGGTGTTATTCACATTTATTTGATGGATGATCCAACTTGTAGTGATGGTAAGAATAAGAACAATATGTTTATTTATGGGTTTGATAACAAGCCTAAACATTTCATGGTAGTTGAAACCTTCATATTGATGAAAACCTTTGGTAACCAAGAGAGTGCCTTGTGTCTTTGAAAGCTTTCATCTAAATTATATTGGATTCAAAAACCCTTTTATAACCTATTGCATGGAAGCTAGGAGGAAGATCCCCTAACGTCCATGTATTATTGGCAAGAAGAAGCGTTGTATTCAAGTTGAATTGCATGGAACTAGGAAGGATTGACAATAATTCCTTTCAATGTGGAAGCTTCATCATGACTAGAAGCAAAAAAGTAGTAAGAGTTGTGGTGTTGTAAGTTTTGGGTTTAAAAATTCTAACCTTGGCACGAGTGACTATGGGATGATTGTTCAAAGATAAAGAAAAATTGGTGGTGGTATATGTAGAAGAGATTAGAGGAATAGTATAAGAAATGGTAGGAGTGAGAGGATTAACTCAGGTACGAGACATAGATATGGAAACATTATTATCATTTTGTAGAATGGGTCAAGTAATTGTTATAGAAGACAATTTAATTGAAGTAGAAGTAGGCATAAAAACATCATAAAAGGGGTTACGTACATATTTATATGGAAAACAAATTCATTGATCACAACATTACGAGATATATATATATATATATATGTAGTTATGAAGAGATAAGCAAACATATCATTTGTGATGATTGTTATATCCAAGAAAAACACATATTACTATAAAAATCAAACTTGTGTTTATTGAAAGGTCTCAAAAGTGGATAACAAGAAATTCAAAAGAGTGTGAAATTATAATAAAATGTCTTAGAAACAATTTCTCATAGGGAATGATATTGCCAAGAACAAAAGTGGGCAAAGAGTTAGTAATGAAAGTAGCAATTAGAAATGTCTCACCTTGATACTTAAAAGGAAGGAAAGCAATAGAAAGGATAGTTAGTCTCATACAAACCCCAGGACGATGTTTTCGTTCAGAACTTTCATTTTGTTGATGTATGTGTGAACAAGTGAACCTATGATGTATCCCATGTGATTCAAGATAGTTTTTAAACACAACATATTCCTTGACATTATCACAATGAAGTTATTTGATTTTAGTATTAAATTGATTTTTAACCAACGTTTTAAATTCTTAAGGTGTTTTCTAAATATTGATTCCTCCCATATTTATAAAAACAACTTAGCTTTACGATTAGACGTTAATAACAATTAGCATTTCAAGTTTATTCCTCGTACTCAAATATGTTAAGTATTATTATTTAGGTTAGAACCATACAAATACTTTTCAGTCAGGTTTAAGATTCTAGATCCAGAATTAAAAGCAAAAAAATAATATCAATAATCAATCAATCAAGAAAAAAATATTATATTAAAATATCACCTCAATACATTAGAGTTTGAACAGATTACTCCCAATCCTAAAGGGCAGAATTAGCCACACATGATGACTATTACAAGCATGGATGACATGAAAAGAAGATCTAAGATGTTTCTCCTTGACGCAATCATCATGAACACATTGAACTAGCAGCCTTGATTGATTTGATGATGACACCTTGTACGTGTAATGATTGATAATGTGGAAACAATTGATGGCATCTTGAGCTTCCTCCTTGGTGTTGAATTTTTGCCCAACCAAAAGCGTCCCTGGAGGATACACCACTGTGTCGCGATCAAAGGCATTACAAAATGTTGGGTCATACATAGGTGTATCAAGTGGAAAATGCAAAAAATGCTCTGGTGGGACATAGGATGAGTTATGTCATGTTGTTAATTGTTTGTATGGTGTGCATGTGGTTCTTTTGGCTCCTCACCATCAACAGCTACAAGTATTTCGTCTTAATCCTCACTAAAAGGATCAAAGACTTCATCAGGAAGACCAACAACCCCATGCTCTTATGGTGGTTCTTGAGGGAGTTGTTGATTTTTGTGTTTGCCTAAGCTGATATATGAGCCACTTAATAGTTGGGTATATGACTACATGTCTTTTTCCCACTCCCCAAGATGTTGATGGGTGGGTTCATTCATATCTAATGAGAAAGGGTCTGGTGCTTCATGGGACAATAGTTGTGATAGGTGGTGGTATGAAGGTTGAACTTCTTGTGATGGTTCAAAATGAATGTTTAGTGAAGGAGAGGAGTGTGTGGGTTGACATTGTGTTGATGAAGATGCAAACCTCTCAAATGTGACGTACACTTCGAGTCTAGTTCGTAGTTAAATGGAGTCGTAGATGCCAAAGAACGCCTCAACATCATCATCCTCAGTCATCTCGATGGCGGTGTAATGACTTACCCCTCCACCAAGTCTAGTCGGGTAGCGGAAGTGAATTGTTGTGACCCTTTCTTCTGCTTCCCTATGCAGTTTTCTGATGATGACTTCTTTCATTCTTTGTAGGGTAATTTCCCTTTTGATAGCAATAACTTTGGTGTCATAGAATTGAATGTACATCCTTCAATGAGACATTCTTTCATTGATCCGTCATAGTGAACAATGACATATAATGAAACCATTTGTTGACAACAAACAAAATGTTGGGTGTGACATACTTATTTAGTATCACCTTATATCTCTTATATTTATCTTGTTTAGATTTTTTTATATCTTTTATCTTTATCTTATTTTGTTATGCCTTTATTTTATATCTTTTTTGTTTTTAGTTATAATATTATTTTTTCTGCCATTCTTTATTTATTTCTGTTTTTGCTTTTATTTTTATTGTTGATGTTTTTATTTTTTATATTTATATATTTTTACATTTTTTTTCTTCTCATTTTTAAGCATTAAATGTAACATTTGCATTAATTTATTTTAGGATTTTTTATTTAGGGTAGACATTTCAATATTATTTATGTGTCCACTACTAATTAATACTAATTGACTTTGATTTTTTTATAATTATGTCCTGTATTTTTTACTTGAAATTAATATGATTACATCAATAATAATAAAAATAAATACTAATTTATGTTTATAAATTCAAGTTTTATGTTGTTGTAGGGTTTAATTTTTATTTTCTTCATTTTAAAAAAAAATTAAACTAAACATTTTTAATTTATTACTTTTTTATTTTTATTTTGTAAAAAATAATTTCTTTATTTATTAATAACTATTTTAAACATTAAAAATATTTATTTTTTTAATGCATTCAAAATTAAAAATTATTAATTTTTTAATTTTTCTTTTTTTACTTTTGAATGGTGTTTAATAGAAAAATAAAAATAAAAAGATGCTAAATAAAAAAATAAAAATAAAAAGAAGTTAAATAGAAAATAAAAGTGTAAATAGTGTTATATTAGGAATTGAGTCAAGAGATCTTATATACACTTATCAATCTAATTATTCATTTAGTTTAATAATAATTATATGACCTTTACCTTTTCGTCCTTAAATCTAAAAACTAATTATATAAGATTTATTATTCTAATCCTTTCTATCTTTATATATAATTTAAATTGTTTTAGTCTTTACTATTTAAGTTTAGAGGGATTAAATGAAATTTAAATTAATTTATATAATAATTAAAAAAGATAATTTAAAAAAATTGTAGAACTAATATTTTGGACTGGATTATTTTTTATTTTATATATTGTAGAACTAAAATTGAAGGTATTTTAATTTAAATGATTTTTTTATCTATGTAATAATTATCTTTCAAATAACTAATACTTTGTAAAGGAGTAAGGTTTCATTTCAAAGCTCCAAATTTTAATGATCATATGAATATTATTTAAAATATTAATCATATTAACTTGTGGTCTACTCAAACAACAAAGGGGCAAAAAAGGAAAAGAAAAACCCCACGAAGGGACGCTGGTAAGAAAACAGAAGGATGCATGAATATTTTGCCCCCTCTATTGATATTTTTTTGTATCACATTATTTTGTTGGTATCGCGCCAACTAGTTTCTCTCCGATCCTCTTCAAACAAACGAGATCGCAAAGCAAAGAGAAACCATTCATTTCTATTCTCTTGGCTACCAACAAATATCTTCATTCCCTCATTTTTCGTATCCATTCTCATTTTCCTCCTCATCGAATCCCGTATCCATTTTCTTCTAACTTTTCTCTCTTCAGTTTTATTACATAGATTTCTCTCCCTGTCTAGATCTCCGTGTTTGTTATGAGTAACTACGATACCAATCCCTTCGCCGAAGACGAGGTTAATCCCTTCGCCGTAAGTTTCTTCCCTAACTATTCTCTTTTTATCCATTTCTTCGCGCATTCAATTAATTAATTGTCATAACTTCATTCTCTATTTCATCTTCTCCGATTACGAATTGCATGCTTCTCCGTAATAATAGAATTTTCAATTATCTGATCCGTGTTGTGGTGTCATCGCTAAATTGAATGGCATTCATAATGTAGTTATACGGAATGATATTTGATGCGATTGTTCGAACATTTGTTCAATGGTAATGTAGGCTGTGTTCGTGTAGCTATCAGATCTTAGAATGGAAACCTGAAAACAAAACGTTTCTCACGAATGGCGCCACATATATGATTTCTTTTGCACATTCATTCTCTGTTTCTATCAAGCAGGTTTTAGATTGTAGATGTATGTGATGCCATGGCAGCCACATTCGTGCCATTTTCTAGTTGCCAACCTAACATATTCAATTGATTTTTAGTTCTGTGTAATTAGTTATTTTTTAAAGTAACAAATCTAATTGTGGAAAAAATTATCAATTATAAATATAAAATCTTATGAAGATATCATTTGATAACTTTTTTAGTGTTTATTTTAAAGTAATTAAATATATTTTTTCAAAAATAATAATTATATAAATTTTTTAATATTATATATATAAATTATCCATAAGAATAATAAAATTATGAAATTGTATATATTTTATATTTCCGTTAGTATTCTTATTATTATATATATATATAATATAATTAAGTATTGAATTTAATATGTATGGTTGCTTAAACAAATATTTAGTTCATAGAATATTATTTAAACTAAACTCGATTGGCGATTATTATTTTGAAATAAAATAAAAAATATAATACACATAATGCAAGATAGAGAAAATATCTTGTATATTTTAAAAAGTATTTTCGTTTTCGGTAAAATACAGAAAAAAGGATTACAATCTTCCAGGAAACCATTTATTTATACGATAGATTTTTTTTTTTTCAAATTAATGCCACTAAGGAATGAAAATACTTATAACGGGAAGTCCATGAATTTAATACAGTTTTAAAACAGCGTTACTAGACCTTAAGAAAAAACTATTTAAATCATTAATTGATATTTTCAATCATAAAGCCTTTTGAATTCTTTCTGTATTGTTTTTGTTTTATGTTATTGTTATTGATATTCAGAAAAGAAAAAAAAACAAAAGAAAATGAAATACTGAATTGACATTAGCACATATGCGAATATATTGATATATTCATAAAACTCATAATGCTATTCTTTATTTATACTCTCTTTATGAATACTCTTTTCGTATTTATGAAAAAAAATGTTGTACTTTTTTATAAGAATAAAATAAAATTGTTCTTGAATGTTGCATTAATTTTTTTTTCTTAAAATATCCATAATTAAGTTTCATACTTTTACTAAAAAAATTATAAATATATGAAATAAATAATATAAAGTTTTTTAATTTAGTTGGAAAATATGCATACTTACTGACACTAAAATTTCCCTCAACAATTTTAATTTTAAATTTGGCAAAGGTCTTTTTTCATTACACACAAAAAAATAGAACAATGATAATTATAGATTAGCAATACAAATTTTTAACTAATTTATTGTTTTATTAAAGGTGTGAATTAGTTGAAAGCTTTTTATAATAGGGCATTAATCATAGTACCGGTGAATTAAGAAATAAATCATGATAAAAACAAATATAATAACCCATCTTAAGATATAGAAGAAATAAAGAAAGTAATCGTAGAGGAAGAGTTATTTGTATATATTCTAATAATAATTTTACCATCCAAAAATTTATTGACTTCCAATAATGTTCTTAGGATGGAGCTGCTCAGGGAAAAGCATCAGGGCAATCAAATCATGGTGGTGGTGCATTCTATAATACCGTAAGCTCTTCCTTCCATGTCATTACTACCGTTATATTAGCATAGAGTTTACAACGCTTTATTTAATCATATTTTGGCAACCTAAGAAAGCACAGGATGCTTCAACTATGAAAAGGGCGTGGCATACTTCATAGTCATAACTGGTTTCAACATCTATAGCTTCAAGAATTTTATACACTATTTAAATATTTTTGTTAAGTTTCCACGAGACAAAAGTTTCATTTCAGACTATGTTGCTAAGATTTTCAAAACTAAACTAAATAAAAACGGCAAAAATATTGTTTTTACCTTGTTCATATTCATTACCTTTGTTTTTATTTTTATTTTTTTAAATCAGAACTCAGGAAGAGCTTCTGCAACCTCAAAGCTTTCACCCCTGTCTCCTGAGCCTTATGATCGTGCAGCAACTGTTGACATTCCTCTCGATTCCTCAAAGGTACACCATATTATGAAAATGTTGAAAGAAATGTCAAAACTATGCTGTATCAATGTTGCTGACCAAATATATAATTGCGTAAATTTTTATCTTTAGGATCTCATAGCTAAGGAGAAGGAGCTCCAAGCCAGAGAAGCGGAATTGAACAGAAGGGAACAGGTGACTTATCCTGATCTCCTATTTGATAACTTTTAAAGTCATTTTACCTTGTTAGAAACTTGGTTTGTTAGATTCAATAGTTTAGTTTGTTATTTTACACAGGTGCCAGAAATTAATTATGATTCTATCAGTTTTATGTTAATAAATAACAAGGTCCCAATTAGTATCAATAGTAGTTTTGGTTATTGCTGTGATCCATGATAGTTTTTATCTAGAACGAATTATTATTACAACATCAAACATTAGTAATAATACTTCATCTGAGTTTTGTTTGTTACCTTAATAAGCAATCAAATCATACTTTTGATGCCATATGAGTGGCACTGAGTTAAATTGGCTACTTACAATATCTTTTGAGTTAGTCCATTAACTCGTGATCTTATGATGTTTCTGTAGAGTCTAAAACGAAAGGAAGATGCTATAGCACGAGGTATTTTGAGTTCATTTTTAATTGCAGGAGCAATGCCCTTCAGTTTGGTGGCTTACACTTTCATTTTGATTGCAGCTGGAATAGTTATAGAGGAGAAAAATTGGCCGCCTATTTTCCCTATCATTCATCACGACATTGCAAAAGAAATACCACTACATCTTCAATCAATCCAGTACGTTGCATTTACAACATGGTTGGGTATGTTGAAGTCTATAGAACTTTTTTGTTATAGGTTATGTTCTTGTCATAACTACTTGTTTCCTGATATCTAGTTAACACAATTGTATGTGCTTCGCTTCCTTTGATGATTTAATTTTTACTTCATAGCGTTTACATACTTTATATAAAAGATTTCACCATGAATTCAAAATGTTCGACAAAATTCATATTCTTTTGATGTCCGTATGCTCAAAAGAATAACTTAAATTATAAATTATTAAAAAAATTACTTAATATTTTGATATGTCTATCTTTGCTTTATAGCTGTTACATGTTAGTAAAATGCATTCATCCGAACTCTGGTATATACAACACTGTTTTTTGGATGCTAAAAATGAGTTTTGCTTAATGAAACGACATCCCACATAAAAATTACGTCCTCGTTGGCGTTTTTTCAACAATGTTCCAGTATACATTAAGATTAATTAGTGCAGTATTATTCATATTAAACATAGGCATAAGAGTAATTGGAAATTTTAAACTATTTTTAAATAAATTTAATTAATTAAGTATTTGTTAATTAGTATGTCATATTTTTTAAAGACTGTATTTTAAAACGAAGAGATCAGTATGTAGAGTATAGAAAACCCATATTTTATTAAAACTGAAATTACATCAAACTGAAAAAGAATGAATTGAAGGAAATAATATATATATATATATATATATATATATAACACGGATTAGATTAACTTTTCTCTCTCTTCACACACTTATCCAACACACTCCCTATGTATATGTATGCAAACATATTAGACATATCATGTTATCAATCAATGTTATTATGTTTTACAAGTTTTTTAAATTGAAATTTACCCATTATACCAATTATCATAGTTTCAACAGATTCAAAAGTTTATAAATAGATGACAATGTAAATCTAATATATTTTAAAAAGGAGTTTAATATTGATAGGTCTATTGCCCATCAATTACATTATTTTGTATTGACGACCTGTGTATATGCATGTATTTTCGTATTTTCTTTAATAACTTTTTTTCTGATCTTATAATTCTAATAAATTTAATCAGTAATGAATTATGTGTTAACATAATATGTTGCTATTACTCTCATTTTCTGAATTAGTTTTTTTTTACTAAACTACCCTTCGAAACATAGGAAACTTCAATTTTATGAAAAATTGTTTCGAATGTATACTCTTTCTAGAATTTGGAAGTCATATAATTGGGGGAGTGGAGGACAGTGTATCTATAATTGGAAGTGAGACTCGCTTTAGGAAGAAATACATTAGTGGCTTATATGTCATGGGAAGCTTAAAGGTGTAATTGGTGAACATTTACTCTATGAATATATATACATATATAGGCCTTCTCACGTACGAAAATGTGAAAATGAAATTCATGATAAGCCATGGTTTTGAAAGAAATCATTATAAAGTTCCACGCTTAGTCTATTAGCACTCTGAAAGCCAATAAAAAAAAATTAGCACTCTGAAATATAACCTTCCTGTTTACGTAGAAGTTTCTGGTAAAACATCCTTCAATCAACATATATCTTTAATGTCCACATCTTAATTTTGACTATTTTTTACTATCTGCAGGTTTGATTGCTTCTCTTTTATGGAATATTATAGCAGTTACTGTAGCTTGGATCAAAGGAGAAGGTTTGTTTTGCAACTAGATATTGGACGATTAAAACATACCAGGGAAATGTTGTTTACATGAACTTTGTCTTGTCTTGACTTGTAGGTCTTTCAATCTGGTTTCTAGCTATCATATACTTTATTTCCGGTGTGCCAGCATCTTATGCTATGTGGTATCGACCTCTTTATCGTGCTACAAGGTAGTTTTCTATTTTCAATTCTTCTAGCATTTCTTGGATATTCAAGATGATTTCAGCCTTTTCCTAAACTAAATTGTTAATGTCGTTTACATGGGCTTTATTGCCATTAAGCATGAGTCGGTTTTCTGGCAGCAACATATACATCCGGGAATTTGTGGGCAGACTGTAAATCAAATAGATGTCAACATTGTCCTTGTGAAACTAATAGGCTTGGGAATGCAAAGTTTACATTATGAAAATGACATACCTTAGCCTGGTTTTGTCCAGCAGAATGGGTACTAAAATATCATTTTGAAAGAATATAGAGAAGGACTGTTATTTAGGAGGCAATTCCTCGTGTTATCTCAAAATAACTTGAAATTTCTCATAATTATGGTTACACATATTACTACACATGCATCTTATTCTGATTTTGTATTTTATATATTTATACTACATTTATTGGATTAAAATCTAAGAATTTTTTTTTCATTTTAGTTTTTATCTCATTGTACCTGGAAAAAGTTCATGAAACCTAGTCTTTAAATTCTGAAGTCGAACATCAGTAGCTTCAAATCTTTCCTTTTGAAGTTCACTGTTGGTGGATTTCGCAAAATCATATCTCTGAAGGATGAAGGATGGTGCATGGTGGCGTTGGGTTACTTGTCCACAACCCTTTAGGAGTGTTGTCAAGGAGAAGGAAGAAGCAAGACTGGATATATATAAGTACAAATTTGGGTTTGTGGAACTGACAATGGTGAAATGTGCAATAGAACTTTGTCCGATGACAATGTCGGAGATATCATCATCTGTAGGATCACCATAGGATGATTGCTTTCCTTTTGGTGGAGAGTAGTCCTGTCGTGCTCGCAACTTGGCATAGTCGCAGTTCTGATACTAGTTGATATAATTGATACTAGAATAAGAAAGGAATGACACAATCTTGAATTTTATCGACTTCCTTAATTCTAGTCACGTACCAATGTAGCAGGGATAGAGATATAGAATAGAAAGAATAAATAGCACACAATACAATTTGAGGTTTCGCTCTCTAACTATCCTTCTATTTTTCTTTTCTCCAAAAGTCTCTTTATTAACTCTCCTAGAACTACTAGAACTATTTATAATAGTTAAGATACAGCTATAGTAACTAACTTACCTTTTTCTTCTTTTATACACTATACCGAACATATCAACCACCTCAAGAATGATTTCATTGTTATCATAAAAATTCTTGAAAGCCTTTGAGTTGTATTCTCCACCTTCCATCTGATCTGAAATTTTTTATTGCTTTTCCAGTACGTTTCTCAACCATGACTTTAAATCTCTGAAATACTGACAGCACCTCATCCTTAGTTTGATTAAGTATATCCACATCTTTATACTGTATTCATATACAAAAGAAACAAAATATTTATTTCATCTCAATGCCACCTCAAAAGGTCTACACACATCTTATAAGTGAACAACAACCTCCAAGATGCAAGATACTCTTGTTGATAAGTAGGACTTGAATGAGTTCTTACGTTGCTTTCCAATGAGACATACCTCAGGTGCAGTCTATTTAGGAAAGGAAGTAATGTCATCATGCCACAACTTGACAACTGTGATAGGATATTAAATGACCATACCTCAAGTGCCATAACCATGTCTTCTGACTCAGATCAGTAGCTTTCATACACTGTAATTCGACTGCCCTTAGGTTATATTCTTTGCAAGAGGGGATTTAAGAATCAACCTTTGATCTGGATCAAACAATTCCATGCA
>Ga0123342_1008483_pt1 | contig 12894 bp, 5 predicted proteins | sample Turbeawhitnodule_FD_89960 | JGI IMG/M metagenome (GOLD analysis project Ga0123342, IMG submission 89960) | Root nodule microbial communities of legume samples collected from Mexico - Turtle bean Mexico white nodule | ecosystem: Host-associated > Plants > Roots > Nodule | place: Mexico: Nepantla...
ACAAGCCTAATTACAAATGAATCTAAAAACCTATTACAATCTTCAAAGCACTCAAGCCATTTTCTTCATCAAACACACATCAAGCCTTGGTAGGGAAGAAGCTTCCTCCAGCTTCAACACTACTGACTCATAACACATAAACACTTGACTGTACTTCCGAAAGACTCGTGTATTGAAATTAGCATCCATAGACTTGCACTTGTCATACTACTCGTTGTGAATCCACACAGTCATGCGCATAATCATCTCATATGATAGGGTAAATTCATATGACCTGAAAGACCAGATTATATTTCAAACTGCAGACAAAATCATATAAACCTCCTTCGACTCTCACCAACTGAATAACTTCATCTATGTGATTCCATTATATCAGTAGGGTCATGTATGTTAGAATTAGTGGCCTAAACAAGAGGGGGGAGGGGGGGTGGATTGCTTTCACAATATTTTCGCAAGGTTTGAAGGTAGAGTGAAAAGTTTTGAAACATCAACCAATTGATTTTTTGTCAACTCAATAAAATTATGTTTTAAGTTTATTTCTAGAAAATCAACCTATTGTTTTACGAAACAACCAGTTGTTTATACCAGCAGAATTTAAAACAAAGTTAAAATAGTTTATGAGAGTAGAGATAGAGAGAATCACACAAGATGTTTATACTGGTTCACTCTTAACCAAGAGCTACATTCAGTCCTCAGCTAACCACTAAAGTATTGCACAAGGTTATACGAAAATATCAGCTGCACCTTTCTCTTTCCTTTCCCAAAAAACATAAATTGTCAGCCTGCATTTTCTCCAAAACAGAAAATCCTTCTTTCGAGATCGGGCAACCACAATACACTTCCACACCTTCCAAACTAGGCAAATCCATTAAAAAAAAGGTCGTTCCATATCGCAGTGTTATCAAAAAGTTATTAGCTATCAACATCATAGATGTAACACACTCTTCTGTGGTGAATTGACTAATAAAAAATTCTCTTGGAACCCGACCTTCGCCATGCCTTTACCTTCATCATTGCAATAGTTCCTTTACAAATATTCATCAAACCCATGAACACCAATGTGATTGCCATTCATAAAAAGCTTTGAATTTCCAAGAAAACAACATAATATATTCCCTTATGACCAGATTTTGAGGCATACATATTGCATATTTGACCAACAACTGATTTTGAAAAGTAGAAACAGGTATAACCATGCATAAGCAATTATGGAAACTTTATTTAGAGGTGCCAGAGGCAAAACAATAGGTAGTTTCGTACTTTCAACAGGTTGTTTTACTGTGACAACAAAGAGTACATTTTCCAGAATCAAATAATCACCTTTTAAAGTGATGAAAAATACAATATGCAATTTGTTCATACCTTAGCAAAGAGAACCCCAAATAGATTCACCCAAAAGAATACTTTGAGATGTTCATATGGTCACAAGGAACACTTACATAAGTTGAGAAATGAAAACACACATACTTTCTTTATTCTTGAAGTTTCTATTTTGAGCAACCATTATGCATGTGTCAAGGATCTCTCTTGACTTTCAAAAAGCCCTGGAAGACATATGCAATTGAAAAGTGTAGGCACAAAGACTGACTTTACTCTTGATGTTTTTCCTTTTGCCAGTCATTCTTCAAACCCAAAAGTGATTCTTGGCTGCCAAGAATCCCTACAAGAAAAGTTCAAGAAGCAAGATTTGATCCCCTGATAAATTTGGGTCCAATGATGTTAGTAGGAACCTTAGAAACCTTAGAAACCCATTTCAAAATACCTTTAGGAACAAAAAACCTCCTCACTTTGTAGAATCTAATAGTGTTGTCCCTTTTCATGCAGTAAAAGAAAATTTCAACCGGTTGTTTCGACAAAACAACAGATTATTTTTCAAAGAAACTAGAAAAGGGTTTTGAAACTGATTTGTTCTTGCTGTTTGGGTTAAATCCCAATCCAGCCTATCTTAAAACACAATTTTGCGAGGCAAGAACAGTTTCAAGATTTGATTGGCCTTTGGAAAAATTGTCCATAGTTTTTAAAAGATAGTGAACTTTCTTTTGATGAGATTCACAATTTTCATAAAAGCTTGAATCAACACCCTTACAAGAAGAATTTTGGTAAATCATTTCCAGTTTTTCAAAATCAGTTTTTGAATTGTTTAACTCTTTTTCAAAGGTCTTGACTCTATTTTCCAACTTGTTGTTTAACCCTTTCAACTGGTTATTCAAAAGGGCCAGCCTATTAGCTTCCTCGTGAATTTCTTTGAAGGAATCAAGAAGTTGACTATAATTTTCAAAATTAATAGAAGTGCTTGAACTTACACTGCTTGATTCTTTCCTTTGCCATTAAACATAGATTAGTTTCTTCATCTTCCTTAGATGATGAACTTGAGGATGAATCATTACTATCTTGCCAAGCTATGTAGGCTCTTCTTGCTTTGCCTCTCTTTTCAATTTTCTTGATTGCCCTCTCTCTTTGCTTTCATTGTCTGGACAATCAGCCTTGATGTGACCCTGTTTACCACATCCAAAACAAGTATAGTTTGTAGAATTGAAATTCATTTACTTTCTTACTATTATACCTGTGTGATGGTTGATTCTTGTCCCGATTGTTCTTCTTCAAGAACTTGCTAAACTTCCTTGTGAGCAAGTTGAGAGTCTCACCATCACTGCACTCACTTGAGTCTTGACCATCTTTATGACCAACAACTCTTAAAGCAATGCTCCCTACATGTTTTTCTTCATTTTCTTGGTCATTTAGTCGGTTCATCTGAAGTTCATGCTCCCTTAACTTTCCAAACAAGGAGGTTATGGTCAATGTAGTCAAATCCCTGGATTCAGAAATTGCACTGACCTTTGGTTGCCAAGATCTATCCAAGCTTTTGAGGATCTTGATGTTCAGTTCATCCCTTTCAAAGATCTTGCCAAGGCTAATGAGGTGATTCACTATGTGGGTGAATCTTTTCTACACATTTGAGATGGTTTCCCCTTTAAACATCCTGCACATTTCATATTCTTGGATCATGACATGCTTCCTTGCCCTTTTCACATTAGTTATGCCTTCATGGGTAACCTTAAGGGTGTCGCACATCTCCTTTGTAGATGCACATTGTTAGACCCTGAAAAATTCATCAGGATTCAAAGCAAAAGTGATAATGTTCTTGGCAATGCAATCATATTGAGCTCTTTTACTTTCACTCCCAGTCCATTGGGATCAAGGTTTTTCAATGAAAACATCTCAGATTCCTCTATCAATTGATTAAACAAAAGTTTTCATTTTTACCTTATAAAATTAATAGTTCAATCCACAAAATAAAGGTGACATGCTTATAGAAGCACCCTCCCCAAAAGGTAGTTTTTCAGCCATTTTAGAAAATGTTTTAGGATCGAAACTTGAGTAACTTTCTAGAACTACTCAGCTCATGATGCCAATTTTTAGAATTAGTGGCCTAAACAATTATGTTCAACTCAATAAAATTTTGTTTTAAGGTTATTTCTAGAAAATCAACTCGTTGTTTTCACAAAACAACCGGTTGTTTATACCAGCAGAATTTAAAACAAAGTTAAAACAGTTTATGAGAGTAGAGATATAGATAATCACACAAGATGTTGATACTGGTTCATTCTTAACCAAGAGCTACATTCAGTCCTCAACTAACCACTAAGAATTCACTATATAATCTAACATAGACTACAAAGCACACACCAAAAGCGATGATCTTGAACCCCTCAAGAACACACACCACTTTTTGGCAACACCACAGTTTCCAGAAATACCTTTTTGAAACTGCCTTACACAGGAACACACAAAAATACAATGTTCAAAGAGAAGAGAAGAGAATACATATGGGTATACAAAGCTTACGTTCAGAAGAATACAAAACCCAATCTTATTCCACACACTTGAGATGAACCAAAGCTTTTGAATTTTTGAAAAACGTTTTAAGTAATCTCTCTTTCTTAGAGTCTTGAAAAGAATGTCAAATAGCCTTTATCTAAACCCAATCAAGTGGTCAAAGTTGTTAGATAAAAAACCAGAAGTAGTTGAAAGCATTTAAAGTAGTTTAAAACACAACAAAATTCTATTATGAAAACAACATTTTTTTTTCCAAAACAAGTTATTGAAATAAATTTTCTGTTATGGTTTTCATAAAAACAACCAGTTGTTTTATCGAAATAGCAAATTGTTTCTGTTTGACAGTAAAGACAAAACAAAGGAAAGCTTTTCCAAATCATTTTAAAAACCACTAAGTGTCAAACAACAGGTTGTTTTGACATTTCAACAGGTTGTTTCGACATTTCAACAGGTTGAAATTTCACAGCCTTTTAGAAAACCCTTCTTTTAAAAAAGATAAAGATTCAAATGAACTTGCATCATCTTAAGGAGTGAATTAACAAGTTAAAAACTATTAGACAACACACACACCAAGTAGCAAGGTCATCAAGGTTTCCACCTAGATTTGGAGGCATCAAAGCATCTTGTTGAACAAGGTATAGTCTCATTCACAGGATACTCACAAATCAATCCACCCTAATAACAATATTGACATTGTATTTTCTTTCATGAAAATATTATGTATTGATCACACTTTCACATCATTACATACTTCATATAACACATTAATACACTATTCAAGTACATCTCACATGAGCTTTTAAAAAAATCCATATATATATATATCCTAAATTAAACTCATAATTAATTACTTTTAATCATATTTTTAAATAAAATTTAAATTTTTCACTTAAAAACAATAAATAATAATAAACTAGGCTCTAAAAAGCAAAAATAAAAATTAACCTTTTTTTACTGGCTTGAGCGAAAATGAGTCTCGCCCCAAGCGAAAATTCTCTCGCTTGAGCGAGACTGAGATCCTCTCTTGCTTGAGCGAAAATGGAGCCAAGAGCACCTCATATTTTCATTCTACTCTCGCTTGAGCGAGAATTTTCTCGCCTAAGCGAGATATGCATAAAACAATTTATAAAAAAATCTGATTTATTTCACATTTTCATCCGAAAAAATCTCATTCAAACTGTTATGTTATCAAATATACCAAACCAAAGTAACAAATTCCTTGCTAGAGTTGGATAATTACTCTAATATAACTACTCTATAAATCTACAATACCATATATCCAATATCTCTAAATCAAAATCAAACAATCAATACTCATCAAACATTACCCTTTAAGTGATTCATCAAACTATTCAAATACATTCATTTACTTATTCAAATCAAAACCAATATAATTCTACAACATCTGCCACTTTTACAATTTCACATTTTAATCTCAATCAAATTCTAATAAACAAAAGAAGCAATGCTGCAAGAAAAATTGGAACTGGTGACCACGTCACTCCCACATCCAGATCTTCTAACCTAGGGTTCTATCGAAAAGAATAAAGCTAGCTTCCCCTACCTTAACTTGAGGAAATGCTCACGAAGAGCTCCAAATCCTAAAATTGTTCAAGGGTAGCTTAACCTGCATCACAAAGTCCTGATAAATAATCTAACTATATTAGTAGGACCATGAGCTAACAAAGTATGGTTCTAAAGATAAATTCAATTATTAAAATTTCATTTTAAAAGAATCACTATCTTTTTAAGTTTTTCTTTTTTATTTTTCTGTTTTGTCTCTAAGATTTTAACTTCCTCATTTATCATATTAACGATTGGAGTCCACCATTGGACTCCTGACATCGAACTCTAAGATTGTGTTTGGATTGGGGAGAGAATTTGAGGGAGTTGATTAATTACTCAAAGAAAAAAGAGACAAAATGAACTTATACTATCTGAGATTTTGATTGCACAATCTTATGCTTCGTTTGCATCCAAGTGAATATTGAATTTTCTATTTATATACTCTTTTAATTTTTAATAATTAAATATTTTAGTATCATTTAAAATATATCACTGTTGTTTTATAAATCCTTACAAATATATAAAATTATTACAAGAATTGATGTTTAACTTAAGAATTGATGTTTAACTTAATAACAAAATAACACGATAAAACGTTTCGTTAAAAAAATGAAAATAAAATAAAGTAAAAAAATATTAGTTAGCAATTAGAGAACTTCATGTTCTTATTTTATTTGTGTCGTGCATTTATCTGATTTAAAGGTGTTTTTGATTGATGGAGAAATTGAGTAAATAAAAAAAATTGAAGAATTAAATTTAGTAACGTAACTGATGTTCCTTTTTTTGTTTGAAATGGTCTACTAAATTAAAATAATCCCAAATCTTAACAACAAAACTTTGTCTTTTATTTTATATAAGTTTTGTGATTTGGGTTGTAATTGTAGTGAAAGTGAAAAGAAAGAAATAGTTGACTTAAATGTGGACTAAAACAGAAAGTGGTATAAACAAAGTGCCTTCCTTCAAACTTCTCTCTCAGTGTGGACCCCACAAGAGACGTAGCAAACTGGAAAACGTGTGATATGTTCCCTTTCTTTCCCCAACTCAAATCCTTTCTTATCTTTTGCCTTTTTCTTTGTCTCTGCACCTTCCCAACACTTTTTTTTCCCCAACACTTTTAGTTCATAAAATATAAAATGTTTTATCTTTTATAAGTAAAAAATTAACTTACACACGAATTAAATTAATGGGTAACAATTTCTAATTTTTTACTTTTAATTTATATATAAACTCACAGAGTTAATTTTATTCTTAAAAGTTTCTTATGAAAAAGTCTTACAAATATGCATTTAAGATGTTAATATATGTTTGGACTTAGTAAAGACACTTTTTTTATAAGCATCTTAATGATAGTTTATGATTAGACTTTTTTAGTTTAACAAATCAAATTTGTTGAAAAGAATCTAACATTAGATAAATCTTAAACTTATCCTTTAAAAGAAAAAAAAATGTTTCCAAAATAAAAATCATAAATTTTTCAATTAAAGTTAAAAAATGTTAAAAAATAAATTTAAATATAACTCAACTTCACATTCTTATTATAAAGGGAGGTTGGGATGATTATAATTTTATTTTATTTTTATATTTTAATAATTAAATATCATAAACATAAGACCATATTTGTGAAAATGATTTTTATTAAGTAACATAATATAAATCTAATAAACTTTATTAAAATATATTTTAATATTATATTAAAAAATAAACTTTCTCGTAAAATTGATTTAAAATAAGAGGTTTTCAATTTATATGCTTTTATTTGATTTTATTTTTACTCTACTTGAAAATCACCTACTGCAAAAGTTACCAAAAACATGGTAAAAAGACAAATACAAAATAATTTAAAAAATTATTGTAATTTATATGTCTATATAAATGAAAATATATTTATGTGTACAGGATGAGTAACCTATTTAAGTGGGTGAGCTAATTTTTTGAATTTATCAATTAGTTTAACATATTTAACCTATCAATTCGACGAATCATAGTTCAGGCGATCCAGACCATCTAACATGTCCTTCTTTATTTTTAATACTTTTAAAAAAATTCATATTTTTTAAATTAAAATTAACGGTGATAATGTTTTATATAAATATTTTATAAATGATTTATTAAAATATTTGTTGGAGATTCCACATCAACTAAAGATGAGAGCCTTTCATAGTATATAAGTGGGTGCAAATCTTATGAGCTGGTTTTATGGGGTTGAGTTAGGCTTAAAGTCCACTTTGTAATAATATTGTTAGTATTATTTTTATTTTATTAGATATTAAATTTTTTATTAAAATATTAAACTTTTATTTTTCTTTATATTTTTATTATAAAAAAATAATATCAATAATTACAATCAATACACAGATTTTAAATAAAAATAAAAATGAGTTAGCAGTTTTAATTTCTAATCTTGACATCAAAATGACCCGGATTAAACCGTTTTACCACAAGTATTTGTGAATGTGAAAGAAGATGGAAGATTTGAATGCGTCTTGTTTGGTTCCCAAGGGACCCAATTTAACTTCTGAATTAAGCTCCTAACCCATCTTTCAATCCAACAAAACAACAAGACCGGATGCCAACCTTTTTCTTCCACACAGTGCTGCACGTCACATCCACCATTATTGCTCCTCTTTTTCATTCTCTACAAATTATTTATAATAATACCAATCATCTACCTCATACACTTGCTACGCAACTCCCCTCCAACCTTTCCCCTTTAAAGCTTCCAACTTCTTTTTCATCCATGGCTCTTCAACCTCCCAGGTTTTAGAAGCTCAGCTAAGCACAAAACACTGTTTCGCCCTTCAATATTTTTCATATGGGTCTGAACAAGCCTCATGTGCTTATGCTGCTCATCATCATGCTTGTTTCAACCACACTTATTGAAGGAAGGACACTTTCCTTGATATCTGGTCAAGGTAATTCAGAATCTTAGATTTATTCAATCTCATGTTTGTTCAAGACTTTCATTTTAGTGTAATTATTATAAAAGGTGTTTGTATTTGCATCGGGATGTTCTAATTAAGCTATTTTTCTTGTATTATTGTTTTATGTGTTTGATGTAATTGCAGGGTACTCGAAGATTTTTGCAACTCTTGGAGTTGTATGCAAGTGCTGTGATGGAGGTGCCTGCACTAGTACATGGACAGAATCTTGCAATAATCTACAGTGTTATCCTTGGAAATCACACTAGCTAGTTGTTTTGTAGTATTAAATTATATACTATTATTAAGTCTGTGTTTTGTTCTGTATAATGTGAACAGTTTGACTTTTTGAATCAAAATTTTGAGAAACACTCATCATGGTTCTTAATTTGTGGAAAAAATCAATAGCTGTCATTAATAGATGTAAGAACTCTACATAGTTTTTTGTGCTTTGGATTTGTGTTCAAAATAAACAGGTGAAGTGTAGTTATCAGATTTAATTGATGATCAGTGAAATTGACGACCATACAAATGTGGTTGACTGAGACTTTTGGGGTTTAGAAGGACAAGAAACTGGCTTCCACTGAAAGATGGTGATATGAGTAATATTTTACTATTCTGAATATGACATAGGGAGATAAAAATATTTGTTGGGGGAAAAATACAAACGGTGTTTCAGTATGGTAAATTGATAAAGATTTTATGCTTAACTCTTAATGTCATCTGGTTATCTTTGATTGGGCTCAATCACATAACACCAAACATTGGAACTGGTTTTGGGTTTGTTTTTGTTGAATGAAAACAATTATAAGCAATCTACTTCCTTTATTTTGCCAAATAAAATATGTACCCTTTTCTATGCAGATAAAAAGCTGCAAACCTCGATGCTTGAAGTTGTTTTCATTAGGTTTTCGATCACAACTGTTCCTAGTAGTAGAGTACTGTGTTTTTGTCCATGTTGAATGAACATGTGAGTTATACAGCTAGTGAAATCAAATTAGTCATTTCCCAATAAAAGGAACCGAGGAACTTCATGTTACAGATGCAGTATCTTACAGGCTTCTGAAGTTACTCTAATAGTTACAGTGAAAGTTTTATCTATACTCTGCATAATGCTTATTAGGAAATTAAGGTTTCATTCGTCAAAGAAATGGTTTGCTCTGGGTTCTTTATTATAAAAAAAAGAGGTTAGATTTACATTTTTCTTAAAAAAATTAATTAATAGATGCTTTAGAAAAAGTGTATTAAACCTAATAATCTGTCATGTTTATATAATAATAATGAATATTTTATATAAATAAAGTTCCAAATTTATATCATATTTGATAAATTCAAAATTTCTTTTATTTGAGTTAATTCAGTTGTTATAATTTTGATTAAATAATGAAGAGAGAAAGATAATATTTAATAGTTAATGACAGGAAAATTTATAAAAAGAATACAAATCTTATGATTCGAATAGAATTTTTTTTTTCTTTTGGTATTATTTTTTTCATTGCTTTATTATTTTAGATTATATTTTTTTTTCTCAATTTTTTGTATTTGTCACAAGAAGACACATTCTATGCTTTGTATGTTTTTCCACTTTTAATATAATAACTTAATCTTCTTTTAAATTTCCTTATTTTTAATACTAATTTTTAGAAAATAAAATAATGTAATATCCAAGACTTATTCAGAATTTTATGTTCCTTGAAGTACTTGAGTTTACTAACTCTTTTTATAAGATAGGTTACTAAGTAGAGTTCTAAATTAAACTAAATTTTCAGACAAGTGATATTCAATTTACAAAAACATATAAAGTTAAATAGGTTAGGCGTAGACTTAGTAATTATGATATAGTTAAGGTACATGTTTCCACCAAATGAAACAAAATTGATAATTTCCTAATAATAGGAACAGAGGAACTTTATGTTTGAGATTTTCGTTGCACTTATTATGTTGCTTGTAAGTAAACTATAGTCAATAATGATGCATTTAAAAATAATTCTCACGAAGAAATACAAGGAAACACCATTAGAGCCAAGAATCTTGAAAAAAAAAAAGTTAAAGACTTGGATTGAGTAGGATTCTATTACTAGACAAAAAAAATCATGAAAAAAAAATCAAATTTTAAAGAAAAAAAATAATTAGTTACTATAGTAACTAAATTAAAAACCATTTTAAAAGTTAAAAAATTTTGATTTCTAAATTAGTTTTTATTATTATTAAATAGTTTCTAAATTGGTGTCTAATTAGCAACCAAGACTTTTGCTACCAATTATTTAGTTAAAAAAATTTGGTAGCAAAAATCTTAGTGGCTAATTAGACACTAATTTAGAAACCATTTAACAATAATAGAAACTAATTTAGAAATCAAAATTTTTTTAGTCTCTATAATGATCTCTAATTTAGTTCCTATAACAACTAATTATTTTTTGTCTCTAAAAATTGGTTTTTATTTCATGATTTTTTTAGTGTATTTTTAAGAAAAAAAAAGTTATCTAACCCAATTTGTAAGCTAATTTTCCCTTTCACTGATTTTACCTCTTCTAGAGAAGTTTACAACAAATTGGAGTTTCAAATTAGGGTAATAGTCAAGAGTCAAGGCACGTTGTTGAAAGAAAAAAGGGTTAATTCTTCATGAAAGATAGTACTACCTACTAGTAAGTGGCAATCATTTGGATTTTTAAGTTAATTTTTTTTAAATGTTAGTTATTTAAGTATTAATTATTTATTATCTTAAGGAGTTACTAGAGATTTTTTTTTTTAACTTTCAATGTAATTGTTTAGGTTATTTTTAGGAGTTTATTTGTGTTTTTATCTAATTCTATATTTTTTTAATTTTATTTTATTTTTGGTGTGATGAGACATGCTGCTTAACATGAGTTTTAATAAAAAAAAATAATTATTTTTGTTTCTAATGGAAGTTTCTCTATAAATATCATATTCTCTAAAAAAATAGAAATATAATTAAAGTCCTATTTATATATATGACTTCTTTGTGATGTAAAAAAATATTTAGACACTGAAACCATAATTCTAAAACGCGACTAACCCCATTTTTTTTTCTTTTCTAAATTTATTATTTCGGAACATTTAAAAAAGTCACATCCAATGAACCTAAAAAACAAGTGTTAGATATTAAATATGTTTAGTACAAGCTATGAAGAGAAGACAATCATTTGAATTTGAAGTTTATTATAGTGGATTATTTGTAACGTTCTTCCATGAAAACATATTTATAAAACCCACTATTATAGGACCCAGCATGTATGCTATCAGAAACATCTTGGGCCTACAACAATGAAGCAGTCAAGAGAGATAAATGCTTCACCAAATCCAAATTATTGTATCTCAAGCTATCACATGTTCCGAGTTAGGGTACATACTATAGCTACTTTTTAAAATAATTTTTTCATTTTTATTTTTTATTAATATATTAGGCAAAACTTTATTCTATTTGAGTTGATAAATTTGTTTCAATTAATTTTGTTCAAACAAAAGGTTCTAAAACAAGTTGCATTTTGAAACTCATTTGTGGATAATACTTTTTAGTGACAATTTAAGTAAAAAAAAAACAAAAATCAAAGGAGTAGAATCTTCCAAATTAATGGTAGTCGCTAATACTACTCACATAAAAATGATCAAAAGAAGTGGGATAGTTAATTTGAGTGATTACAGTAAACATACCTTATAATATAAATATAGTGCATAGTTGTTAATTTATGATTTTAAAGAATAATATTTAATTAATAAGATTGTTAAAATGATTTACTGATAAATTTTAGAATCTAGATTAGTATTTTATTTAATCTTATAAAATATACTAGTATTTCATTTTAAACAAGATGATTGTATGATCTATCAACCATTTATCAAGTTGCATTCTTCTTTATCATTTCTTTCTCTTCCAATATTCACTATGATGACTTTAGGATGAGTTTCAAATAATTTGTTTATTTCTTGATAGTTTTCAAACTTTAAAATTGTTGAAAATATCAAATGATCCAGTGTTGAAAATGATTATACGGTCTTATCATATCATTTAATGTAAGCATCTAGTGGTTTGATGTGGCCATTCAGCCATTTGGTGGACTGTCTAGTGGTACGTGGAGATTGTCTAGTGGTATGAGGAAATCATCTAATGATCCACAACTTTCCAGTAGTCTATGAAGATCGCCTAGGGGTTTATGAAGTCTGTATAGCATTTTACAAAGATCGTCTAGTGGTATGTGAAAATCATCTAATGATGCACAACTTTCTACTAGTCTATGAAGACCGCTTAAGGGTTTATGGAGTCTATCTAGCGTTTTACAAAGATTGTCTAGAAGTTTCTTGGTAATCACCTAATAGTTTTTAGTGATCGTCTGACGATTCATTCTCTTTATTTTTTTAATACTCTTGGTTCTCTATATATTTGACCAAGAACACAGTGTGAACTTTTGTTCTTTGTTTTCATAAATCACTAAAAAAAACTTGTATAATGCGGCGGTTTTAATATGGCGGTTATTAATAACCGCCACAATCTGCCGTATAATACGACATTTTAGTAACCGCCACAATGATCCTTTAGAATATGGCATTTTTAACC
>Ga0123342_1008484_pt1 | contig 12888 bp, 9 predicted proteins | sample Turbeawhitnodule_FD_89960 | JGI IMG/M metagenome (GOLD analysis project Ga0123342, IMG submission 89960) | Root nodule microbial communities of legume samples collected from Mexico - Turtle bean Mexico white nodule | ecosystem: Host-associated > Plants > Roots > Nodule | place: Mexico: Nepantla...
CTTAGTATTTTGGTGGTTCAGTCGCTGACTTGGGCGTCGGAGCGTGATCGGCCGCAGCGGCGCCGTTCTGTCTTTTGCAGGTTCTTGAGGTGAATCAAGGCGAAGGACCGAAGCTAACACGACACAGAGTCGATCCAGATTTGACGAGGCAAAGCTCTTGCATCCTGGTCAACAGGCAGGATCAGAACTCATTTTAAAATACCTTTGGGAACATAAATTTCCCTAACTCTGCAAAATCTATCAAATTGGCCCTTTTTCATACAATAGAAGCATGAAACAACCAGTTGTTTGTCAAAGAAGGTTGAAAAAGGCTTTGAAACACCACTTTTCTTGCTCTGTGGATTAAAACACAAACCATCTTTACCAAAGACACATTTTTTAGAACAAAGACCAGCTTTTGAATTTCATTTGCCTTTAGAAAGCTTATCCATAGTTTTTACAAGGTAGTGAACCTTCTCTTGGAGAGAGTCACAATTTTCACAAGAACTAGAGTCACACTTGCAAGATGTAAATCATTTCCAGATTTTCAAAAACATTTTTCGAATTCTTTAGCTCTTCTTTCAGAATCTTAACTCTATTTTCCAGCCAATTATTCATGCCTTTCAACCAGTTATTTAAAAGAGTCAACATATTAGCTTCTTCATGAGTTTCTTTAAAAGCATCAAGAAGTTTGTTGTAGTTTTCAAAATTGATTGAAGTGTTGGAACTTACACAGCTTATGTGAGATTCTACCTTTTGCCATTAAGCAAAGATTTGGTTCTTCATCTCCTGAAGATGAGCTAGAGGAAGAAACATCATTATCTTGCCAAGCAATGTAGGCTCTCTTGGCTTTGCCTTTCTTTTCACCTTTCTTGCTCGCTCCTCTTTCTTTATTCTCATTATTGGGGAAATCAACTTTAATACGTCTCTGTTCACCACATCCAAAGCAGGTGTATTTGTTAGTGTTGAAATCATTGAGTTTCTTGTTGTTATATGTGTTGGATGGTTGATTCTTGTTACTGTTTTTCTTCAAGAATTTGCTGAATGTTTGGATCAGCAAGTTAAGGGTTTCTTCATCAATCTTGACAGTTTTTATGTCCAGCAGCCTTCAAGGCAATGTTTCTCACATGCTTATCTTCATTTTCTTAAACATTCATCCTATTCATCTCCAATTCATGTCTCTAAGCTTTCCAAATAGTAAACTTGTTGTCGAAGATGTTAAATCTTTAGATTCAGTGTAACCTTAGGCTTCCAAGATCTGTCTTAGCACTTGAGGATCTTGATGTTGAGTTCCTCATTTTCAAACATTTTTCCAAGATTCATGAGTTGGATGACAATATGAGTAAACCTTTTTTGTACTTCTGCAATTGTCTCCCCTTTCTGCATTCTAAACATCTCATATTCTTGGATAAAAGCATGCTTCCTTGCTCTCTTCATGTCATTTGTTCTTTCATGAGTAACTTTAAGAGTATCCCACATTTCCTTTGCGGAGGCATATTGTGATATCCTAAAAAACTCATCAGAATTTAAGGCAGATGTAATAATATTCTTTTCAATACAATCATATTGAGCCTTTTGCTTTCATGCTCAGACCATTAGGACCAAGGCTTTTCAGAAAACACTTTATCCTTTTAAAGCATAACAACAAAAGGACCATTTTCAATTGCATCCCAAATTCCATTATCAATTGATTCTACAAAGATATTCATCCTTACCTTCCAAAACTGATAATTCCAACCACAGAACAGAGGTGGCATGTTAATTGAAGCACCCTCCCCAAAGGGTAGTTTTTCAGCCATTTAAAAAGGATTTAGGATCGAAAACTTGAATGATTTTCAAGAACTCAGCTCCTGATGCCAATTATTAGAATTAGAGGCCTTAAACAAGAGGGGGTGAATTTTTTATTAAATATTTTCACAAATATTGAAGGTGGATTGAAAGCCAATGAGAATCAATCAATCAATCAATTAGTAAAAAACAAATTTTTACTTAACAGCAGAAAATCAATCGGTTGTTTGTATCAATAGTTATAAAATTCAAGCAAAAACAGATTTAAAGAGATAAGAGATAGAAAGATCCACACAGGATATTTATACTAGTTCACTCTTATTCAAGAGCTACATTCATTCCCCAAAAAACCTCTGAGTATTCCACTAAGGAATCAAACACCTTGATTACAAAACACACACCAAAATTGTGATCTTGAACCCTTCAAGAACACACACCACCTTTGGCAAAACACACCACATATCTCATAACACCCTCTGGATCTACACACTACAGTTCTTACATAAATACAATAGTCAAGAGAGAAAAGGAATGATAATTCCTGGTACAATTAGAGATTGAATAAAAGAAGTACAATGCAATCCTATTCCACTCTTAAAAAGAATCCAAAGCTTGAAGCAATCTTGGAAAAACTTTATTTGAAAGTATTCTCATTAATCATTAATAACCAGGAGAGTAAAACAAATTATATATACTCCAATAAGTTGTTAAAAACATTGAATGCAAAAGCCAAACCAGTTTTAAAACAAACATAACATATTAAATTAGTCCAACTGAATTGTGTTAAGGATTTTAAAAAATCAACCGATTAAAAACACGAAACAATCGGTTGAATTGGCTTGACAAGCAAGGTCAACCAATTTTCAAGCTTTTTCAAATTTTTATCAAAACACTAAGTATAAAACAACCGGTTGAAACGACAATCCAACAGGTTGATTTTCCACTTCCTTTAGAAAACATATATTTTTAAAAAGAACTTGAATAAAGCAACCTTGGATCATATATATAAGTGGATTTACAAATTCAAACTACACAAAACCCACACACACAAGCAGCAACAAAGTCTTTAAGCAATCTTCTTGGATTTAGAGACATCAAAGCCCATGTTCCGAAAAGTGTTGATACCATCAAAACTTCAGGCACACTACTGAAGAGTGTCAAGATTTGAAGGACAAAATCGAGAAGCTTATCCAAGCTGGTGACTTCTCAAATTTGTGCAGAATGACACTGAAGTTTGAAACGCTTACCCCCATGCAGGGAAGGGCACTTTAGAAGACAGGAGGGGCGTAGGGATTATTACCATCATCGATCACACAATGACGAGCAGTAACCAGAGTGAGAATACTGGACTAATGAACCCTTAAGGAGGGACGAGCCGACGTGCCGAGAAGGCAGATAAGTGATCAACACGATTTTTGGTGGTTTTGCAGGTGGGGATTTGATGTGAGTTGATTTTGGATTGGCACATTTTATGGTTTGCTCTTTGTTTATGATTTGTGATTTATAGCAATGTAAGGTGAGAACCCAAAGAAGATCCCCACTGGACACGAACATAACCAAGTAGTTAAGTAAGTGTGAAGGTTCTAGAGGGCAAAGAGAAAATACAAATATAGAGTGATGATGACGAGGTGTGGAATTGAAGAACAAAAATAAACAAATATAAAATATGACTGAATTTTAAAGAGGAAAAAAATATAAAATGGAATGGAAAGTGGCACAAAGAAAAGAGTGGGAGCTTCCAAGATAAGTGGTAAGGAGCCACCACTTGAGGTGCACTACTCTCAAGATAAGACCCAAGACAATTTAGGAGACAAAGCTCATTAATCACTCAAGCAGGGTTTCTTTACTTTCAAAATTCAATGTGTCAATACATGGAGGAAGACACCCTTTCTATAGGAAGGAGTGAATTGGAGGGCAAGATGAGTGAGGGGTAGAAAAGGAAAGGGAGAGGGGCTGCTTAGGGTGTTCACCATGGTCAAAACCACTCCTTAGGCATAACTTCTAGAAGTTAGGTTAAAAATCCTAATTCTAGGTGCATGTGTCATGAAAAGTGGGCTTGGAACAAGCCCATTTTGCTAAGTATGCTCCAATTTATGCTATGCAAACCTAATCTAGCTTATTCTTCTATTTGGACCTCTAAAGTGAGCCAAATTTATTTACAAACATTTTGTCTTGTAAGAAGACTAGAAGAAAGAACATCTGATGCTTTGGTTTATGCCCAATTCTTCTTCTGCGAAGGTCCTTCCGACATTTGGTGGGGCATTGTCTTGGATGCTGAGATGACTTATCAAAGTGTGAAGTGTCTCTTGTGTCCTTGGTCATCTTCTTTGCTATTTGGGATGTATCAGGATTGTTCCAACTTAGCTCGGAAGAAACGCCTCCATGTTGTTCAATCCATGAACTTAAACTCGGTTTCTCTCCGACTGAGGATGCCATTGATTACCTTCATAGACAAAGACCTCAAAGTCATTGACTCGGCTCAAGACGATCCCATGGTCATCATTGTGGATATCGATAATTTCTTAATAATGAAGATGTTGGTCAACCAGGGAAGTTCACTGGACATCCTTTACTGGAAGAGCTTAAAAGATATGAGGATTCTCTCACCCAAACTCCCAACTTCTTTGATTTTGCATATGGTTTCCTAATTGACCCATGCAAATTTCCTATTCCCATGTTCTCATCCCCATATAAATTCTTTTTTAATCCTCTTAATGTCATTTCTCACTTTTGAGAACTACTTAAACATGTATAAATATAAGGGTATTATTGTAATTGTAGATTTTAACAATGTGATCCTACTTAGATATTTTTCTTTCCACATAACTAGTTTTTCTTTAATTTTCTCAACCATGTCCTTCCAAGTGACTCTTCCGATGGTTTCCCCCTACTCGAAGCCCTAAGTATGTGAATGAAATTCTTATCTAACTGCAATTGAACATAGCTGTAAATCTTTGCAACATAATTTGTTCAACTCCTATTCCTTTTAATTTTGTCTTGTAAAAAATAATTTTCAATCCTAATGCTACCTCAAATACTTGTAGAATGCTTTTTATAACCATTATGTTTTTAGAGTGCTTGACACATGAACAATATGTCATCAACAAACTATAAAATGTTCACTTCTACCCATTTATTTCTCATCACTATCCCTCTTAACTTCTCTTATTTATTGCTTGCCAAACTAAACCAATCAAATTCTCACTTACAATAAAAAATAAGAATAAAACTAGTGGATCAACTTATCTTAACTAAACCAGTCAAATTCTCACTTACAATTAAAAAAAAAAAGAGAATAAAACTAGTGGATCAACTTATCTTAGTTCTTTATTAGGTGTAAATTCATCCGTTGAAGTTCCATTAACTAAAATAGATAATAAACAGATTTCATGCATCCCCTTGATCAACTTAATCCATTACAAAAACAGAATCTTTCTATAATGTAATATAAGAATTTCTAACTCACTAAATCACAGTCTTTTCAAAATAATCTTTGTGTCTTTTTACCTTGATTTCATCCACGACGTCATCATGATTGTCGTATGGTGTGGTCATAGAACAACTTTAGTGCTAAATTATTTATTCGTAAGTGGAATGGGCTACCAATAAAATTTTCAAGAGCAGTAATAATTTCAAAGGTCGAATTTATGTGAAATAATGATAGACAGCACGAAAAATGTGAGTTATAAATGTTTTTTTTATCTATCCATGTGGGAAGAAGCAAACATGAAAAAAAAATTGTGAGCCAAGCAAAGGAAAAGACATTAAGCAATCTATTTAAGTGATAAAAACCACTGTTTTTTGTCAACTAAGGGGAGCAAACAAACGTGGAATTCGCACGTGATATGGTCTATCAGGTAAAAAATGATATTTTGACATTTATAAATAAAAAGGACATTTGAAAACTAAATACACTAATATTTTTATTTTATTTTTAACTTAAAATATTAATATATATATATATATATATATTTGTTCAAATATATTGCTAATTGAGTTTTCTTTTCTTTTTTATAAAGTGTCAAAGTATTTGTTGTAATTTATTTTATTTTTTCTCGATAAAAAGAAAAGTATTTGTTGTAGAGAAAGAAAAGGTGTGTTGGGCCTGGCAACGTTTTCAAAGACTGAAATTTCACATAAAAGATCAATCTTCGGAAGGCAAAAATGCTCCCTGCACCCAAAACTTTTGAACCCGCACCCAACATAATTTCAAATTTCCGAAAATACCCTTTATTTTGGAAATAAAAATCCAGAATTAAAAGTAATGCATTCTGGAAAAATAGATCTGGAAGAGATTTTTGTGTTCTGGATATAAAACTTTGGAAAAAAAAATCAAAATCTCATTCTAGATAAAAAAATCCAAAATTAAAAATAATACATTCTGAAAAAATTTATGCAGAAGAGATTATTGTGTTCCGAAAAAGGAGGAAAGGGGTCTGGAATGTAATTTTGTATATTTCTCATTTTTTTTAGGATATTTTCGTTTTTTCAGTGATATGGTGCAGGAAGCATTTACCTCTTTGTAACAGTAGAATCGGCCCAATACCACTTGTAACACTTACATAGATTCTAAAAGGATTTTTATATAGTTTTTTTTAAATCTATGTAGATATATTACTAAAGATTATTTAATAAAAATTAATTTTATAACAAAAATAATTAGTTATTATCACTAAAAAAAATTACATCATTAGCTGTTCTACATTCGTCGGCTAAGCGTGGATATCATTTTTATCCACCAAATTCACGCAAAACCGATACAAAATTGTTTTTTGTGGGCCTCCAACTTATATGGGACGTACAAAGAGATACATCGGCCTGACAGGAAATTTCGAAAAAATTTATGTGATGCATCGGCCTAGTCAAACGCATGTGTATATTTAAATATTTTTATCATTTGAAAAAGTTAATTTTCTAAATTTATTTAATTTATAATATTTTAATAAATATTTTAATTTTGAATAGTTTATTGTATGTATATTTTTTTACATGATTTATTTATTTTAAATTTTAAATTTTTTAATGTTGTAATAAATATTTTAATTTTGAATATTTTATTTTGGAATAAAATTTAAATTTTGATATAAGTTAGTTAAATTAAATTTATTTAGTTGATTAAGTGTTTAATAATAAAATTATTTAAAGAGATTATCATAAAAAGTTTAGAAAGAATTAAAAAATGTAGAAAAATTATAATTGAGTAAAAAAAAATACGTATTTAAATTTTGTAAATATTATATAAAATATAAACTATGCATAAATTTAGAAATATAAGCTGAACATGTAGTAATTTTACTGGACTTAGATTTTAATTATGCCATTATATGATTTTACATATGATTTTATATTTTTTCATAGCATTTCTATATGATACTCTCAATAATAATAAATCTAACATATATAATCCCATATCGATTGAGTCCGGTATAAAATGAACTTAAAATCATAGAATGAACTTAGAATAATCAGACTTTGGATTATGTGTTCATAATACTAGGTCATTGCCATTTTGGGTGAAGCAAATGTACTATTTTTTTTATTGCAGTTAGTAAGGTGAGAGTTGAACTAAGAAATACATTGTAAAAGCTAAAAAAGGGTATCCCGAACAATTTCAATAACAGGTTCATTGATATAAATTAAATTATTTTATTTATTTATGTTGTATAAATTTTTTTTTTAAAAGTTCAATTTGACTTTATGAAGATTTAATTAAATGTTTGAAATAATATGAAAATGGTAAATTAAATATCTATTAAATTTAGTGATTTATTTATTTTTGAAAGAATTTATAAAAATATAAATTTATATACAATTTTTATGAATTATATCTTGAATTTTAGAAATTCATTTTTATTTATGTTGGGGTTGGCGTTTCCTAGCCGATGCAAAATCCGCATCTTTGTGCATTGGACGTGGCCGATGCATACAATATGTTATTTAAACAACACATTTCACTGCCCCACGCTCAGTTTCCTCATTTTTCTCAAATTTAGAAACCCTAATTCTTCTCACATTCTCCTCACTCTCCCCTTTTCACACTCACTTTCCGCATTTTAACTCTCCATAGTTGTGCCATCTGTCGTCATTGCTCTGGCATGTCTTCACCATTGGTGCTTATTCGTTTCTCTTCTCTTATTTTTGTTAACATTTCGTTCTTCTTCTTCATTTGAGCTCGATGTTAGTCGTAAGTCTGCCGCCCTCACTGCTTACACCACCGCGCCTACCAGTTCTACTGCCTAGTCCCGCTTCCATCACTGTCGGTTGTCTCTTCTTTGTCTCTTTCTCTTTTCTTCTCTTTTTTGTATCTTATTATTTTTCTTAACTTTGTTTCTTCTTCATTTCAGCTCCAATGTTCCTTCACTACTGCTCCACCACGTTCAACTCTCACTACAAAAAAAAAACTTTTAGCGACCACCAAATTCAGTCGCTAAAAGCATTATAATCGATCGCTAAACATATCCGCAACCGACATAGTCACCAAACAAAGATGAAAGCGAAAACCCTAGTCGCAAAATATTTAGCGATCAAATTATAAATTGGCCGCAAATTTGCGATCGAAATTTCGATGGTTAAATCAGTCGCAAAACATTTGGTCACTAGAAATCAGGAACCAAAGTAGCGACCAAATTTTTATAAACAATAGGTGGCTAAATAGTGGCTGAAATAAAAGGTGATAGCGACCACCATTTTTCGTCGCTAATGGGTTAAAATAATTAATTAAAAGAAAAACTTGTGGTGGTTAATTCAGTGGCTAAATGGAGACCCCTATAGCGAGAAAATTGATTTTGGTAGCTAAATATTTTTTTAATTACAGCGATCGATTCTATTTCGGTCGCTAAACAACAACTTTGTATATATAGCCACCAAATCAGTTTTGGTGGCTATTTTTATATGTATCATTAATACCTATTTAAAATGGTATTTTGATTTGTTTATAAAAAAAATTCAAATATGCTTATAGATACTCAAAATTCAATCAAGCTAAATAAGAATGAATTTCAAATACATAGTTTAAAAAAAAGTTATACACAAATTAAAAGTAAATCATATTAAACAATGAAAACTATTGAAAACAAGTTAAAAGAGTTAAATGAGTCAAATCTATTATATAATTCAATATACAACTAATATTCTTCTAAACTGTCATCTCTAATGTGCTTTGCTTTATGACGATCACTGGTAGTAGGATCTGAAGAGTCTGATATGAGATTATTCATTTGAATGTGTTGTAAGATGAGTTGTATCTGCTCATTTTCTTTGTGCATCTTAGCTTGTTTGTGCATGCGTTCACTTTGCTTTTCATGACTTTTCATCAATAAGTTCTTTGACATCTTTTGTCATAAGTTCATCATTTAGCTTTTAAATAATCTCACGCATTTCTTTTGTTTGATTTCGGTGTTTCTTATATTTCTCCTAAAACTGAAGTCAAATTGATTATTACGAAAAAAACATATAGTAAAAATTAAATTATAAATTAAAGATTAAACATAACATGAATTGTCAACATCCACTAGGAAAATTGTGGCAATTCCTCACCATGATTTGTCCACCAATAATAATTAGACATGAATCCCTCTTGATCCCACCCAACTTGATCCACATACTTAAAAACTTTACAACTGCATTGAACACAAGGACATATGTTTCAATCACACTATTGATTATTGACATGAATGGCACATAACTGTTAGTGCAATAACTTTTAGTCAAATATTTACCATTCATCATGACTATAAGAATTCTACATCTTAGATTTAATTTATGTATTTCTGTATAGTAAATTAATTTATATTATCAAGAGATTAAAAGAATTAACATATTTTAAAGAATAAGCTCACAAGGGTTTTCTAAATCTTTATAAACTTTACTCAGTAGAAATCAAACTGAATAATACACTTTAGATCTTCTCTTGAAGCAAATATGAAGTTGGTACACATGGAACTAAGAAAATTGAAATAAAAAAACCAATAAAACCTTAACCAATTGACTGAGATGAACATTTGGAGATGTTCGTGAAATCTACGCTGCTCTGAAATGTTGATCACATTGACTATTTACCACAATGGAGTGAAAGCGAGTTTTTTACTAGATATTGAATATATGTTCCCTCTAAACTTTCCTCCAAACATTTTTTATAATGTTTATTTCTATATTAATCAAACACTTTTTTTAAATTGTACTTTTTAATCCTTTTCAACTTATATATGATTAGATAACAATAAAAATTTATAATGGCAATAGCAAAAGAAAATTTATGGAAACAATGTTATTTTTCCATGAATTTAATATTTTTCATCAATTGAAATTGTTAAAAAGAAATATAAGCATACATTAAAAAAACTCTTCACATCCAGATTTTAACGAAAGGCAAGTGAAGAGAAGTAAGACTAGTAAATAAAAAAGGAGATGAACAATGGCATCACTAGATAAACAGAATATAACACTGAGTAGCAACTAGAAAACACAGATACTGGGAAAACCCTAAAAAAACAAGGTTGAATTGGTGTGGGGGAATTTTTCCCTATCATAGATAGTTTGTGAATAACGTTGTCTATTACTCATATCATATCCTAATGTTAATGCTAAAAACATAATATGGATATATTTCGGGTATCGTAATAGAGAATTTTTAATAATTATTTAATCTCGAAACTTATTTACAAAGAATAAGAAAGAAGTACAAAACATAGAGAAAGAGTAGAAACTATAACTTGCATGCATTTTAAAACAATTTTCCATAAACTTATCTATAGATCTACCTCTTACTCGAAGTCGACCTTCCATCTTTCTTCTGAAGTAAATTTTTAAAATTTATGAGTTTTTATGGATGAAATTATGTGAATGACTTTGTTTATCTATTTGGGTGATTTTTTTTTTTGAATGTGGTGTGAATGCTGATTGGAATTTGTTATTTTGAATTGTGAATGTGTTGTGAATGATTTTTTTTTTTTTTTTTCTGATTGGGGATTTGTTATCTTGAATGTTATAGGTAAAAGTAGCTAGAAAGAATAAATAAAACGTTTTTTTAAACATTTATGCCTCGGCCATGTCCACGCAAAATTCTTTTAATTTTTTTATCACTTCCATTTATGTGTGGGTCAAGCCTACACAACCTTTTTTTTTTCTTTTTTCCTTAAGTTTTGCATCAGCCTAGACCATGCATTAGCCGACGATATTACGTTTTTTTACGTCAGATTGGCCGACAACATTCGCGTCCCTTTTACGTCGGCTTGGCCCACGCAAATTGTGTCACTCGTGATGTCCGATGAAAAAAGCACTTTGCTTTAGCATCTTTTTCATCCGATGCTTGGCCGACATAAATACAACATTTTTTCGTTGTTTTGGTTCATTTATGTTTGTTTTTGGCCGACGAAATACAATGTTTTTTCTTGTAGATTGTATATTGACTAAATTAAATATTATTTTATAGACTAAACATTTATTAATATCTAAAGTACTTTTTGTACTTGTATATGGTCTAGATAGTACCTGCTGTTAGAATGTACGACTTTAAACTAGAGGGGGGTGAATGGTTTAAAGAGGGTTTTCGCAAACTTTTAGGTCTAGAATGAAATTATTTCGACAAAACTTGAATCAAAATTCAGTTTGCCAAAAACACAAAGTAAATAAGCACAGCACCAGAAAAACAATCGGTTGTTTCACATAAACAATCGGTTGTTTATACCAGTTCACAAATATAAAACTGAAATTAAAGAGTTTAAGGTAGAGAGAATGCCCACAAAGGTTTATACCAGTTCACTCTTAACCAAGAGCTACATCCAGTCTTCCCAGAAACCACTAGGGAATCCACTAAGAAATCAACCCTAGATTACTTACAACACCACCAAAGAAGTGACCTTGATCCCCTCAAGACACACACTTCCTTTGGCTTCAGCACAATACCACTAAGAATGCTGATCTTGCCAACCTCAAGAACACACAACACTTCTCAGCTATACACACAAAGTTTCTTTCAAAGTACAAAGTATTACACTTGTTACAGAACAAATCTGAAATCAATACAAGATGAAAATCCTATCTCACACTCTTTGATCAATACAATCTCTAAGCAATTCTCAACTTTTCAAAAGCTCATTCAGTGAAAAACTCAAATCTGTTTTTCTATGATTAAAGCAAATTTGTTTGTTACACAATCTTAACAAAATATTTATTGCAATTAAAGATTGGTCAAAGCATTTAAAACTGGAGCGTATACAGTTATAAAATCATTTAAAGCTTAGTCAAAGCACAAAACAGTTTTCTGTTATGGTCCCAAAATAAACAATCGGTTGTTTTCACGAATCAATCGGTTGTTTTGGTTTGACAGCAAGTCAACCATAAAAAACAGTTTTCAACCTTTCTAAAAACACCTAAGTATAAAACAATCGATTGTTTCGATAAAACAACAGGTTGTTTTTCACTTGGTTTGAAAAACACTTTTCTTTTAAAAGGTTTGAGAATGCTTATGCTTTGGATTCAATCAAGAGTTGATTTACACATAAAATCTACCCCAGATCCTATCTAAAGACAACTCAACAACAACAAGCACATCCAGCCTTTCATCAACCTTCAAAGGGTTTGGATTCTTCAAAGCTTGAATCACACTTGATTCAACACTGGCTACCGGCGTAAACAATTGCCTCTGGTCCTTTAGTCGCTCCTCCTTCTCTTTTTTTCTCGTACTCGCTCCTTGGTACTTGGTTGGGAGTTAACCTGTAAAAGGTTCTCCGAAGATCAAGTAAGCATTTTGTATAAGAGTGAATGAAATATTGATAAAATGTACATTACTCTTGTATAACAATGCCTATTTATAGTATTAATAAGAGCTATTTCGTTTATGGGTTGTATGTGATACGTATTGATCCTGCCTGTTGACCGGAACGCTGGAGAGTGCCTCGTCAAAGGATCGACGTGCGCACCGCTTCTCACCTCCGTTCTTCTCCGGGATCTACCTCAAGAACCTGCAAAGAAACAGAGCGGCGCCGCTGCGGCCGATCACACTCCAACGCTCAAGTCAGTGACGGTATCACCAAATACTAAGAGAACAAGAACCGTGCAAATCCTCTCTCACAATCAGCTCTCTCTCTCGCAAGCGTAAAGTGTATGAACTGAACGTGCGTA
>Ga0123342_1008485_pt1 | contig 12885 bp, 11 predicted proteins | sample Turbeawhitnodule_FD_89960 | JGI IMG/M metagenome (GOLD analysis project Ga0123342, IMG submission 89960) | Root nodule microbial communities of legume samples collected from Mexico - Turtle bean Mexico white nodule | ecosystem: Host-associated > Plants > Roots > Nodule | place: Mexico: Nepantla...
CACAAAGCAATTGATGTGAAGTGGGTGTACAAGATTAAAGTGAAAGCAAATGGTGAGATTGATAGATACAAGGCAAGGTTGGTGGCAAAGGGATTCGAGCAAAGAGAAGGCTATGATTACGAATAAATATTTTCTCCTGTAGCTCGAATGGAAAAGTGAGATTAATCATTGCTTTAACTGCACAAAGGCAATGTAAAATTCACCAAATGGACGTCAAGACTACGTTTCTAAACGGCCCACTTGATGAAGAGGTTTATGTAAAGCAGCCGCCGAGTTTCATACAATTTGGCAAAGAGGAAAAGGTGTATAGACTAACTAAGGCTTTATATGGTCTTAAACATGCACCAAAAGCTTGGAACAAAAAGATTGATTCATTTCTTCATGTCACTAGATTCAAAAAATGTGCATCAAATCACGGTCTTTAAGTAAAGACTAATGATTATGGAGATTTTCTAATTTTATGTCTTTATATGTTGATAATGTGATTTTTACAGGAAGTAATCTCAAAATGCTTGGTGACTTCAAGCATATCATGATGAAGGAATTTGAGATGTCTGATCTCGGTCTTATGTCCTACTTTTTGGGCATTGAAGTCATCCAAGGAGACGATGGAATCTTCATCCTTTAGAGGAAATTTGCTGCTGAGTTTTTAAAGAAGTTTAAGATGGAGGATTCAAACTCAGTTAAGACTCCAGTTGAAACTGGAATTAAGCTCACGAAGGAAGGTGATGAACGAACTGTAGATGCAAGATACTTTAAGCAGATTCTTGGGAGCTTTAGATATCTCACGTGTACTAGACGCTATGTTATGTTGTGGAATTGGTCAGTCGATACATGGAGTCACCTCGACAAGTTCATTTACAAGTTGTAAAGAGAATTATGTGCTATATCAAAGGTACTACAACTTTTGGTCTATTTTACTCTTCATCTGAGAAGATTGAGATCGTCAGATACTCAGATAGTGATTGGGGTTGAGATTCAGACGAGAGGAATAACACAAGTGGTCATTGTTTGATGTTCAGAAAGACTGTTTGCAAAGAATCCGGTTTTTCATCAAAAAAGTAAACACATTGATATTCGATATCACTTCCTGTGAGACCAAGTTGGGAAGAACATGATCAAATTGGAATACTGCAGATCAGAAGATCAGATTGCAGATATTTTCACTAAATCATTGAAGATCGATGCTTTCATCAAGTTAAGAGATCTGTTGGGCATGAAGGTTGTTCCAAATCAGAATTAAGGGAGGATGTTGGTTATTAATTCAGATTTTATTAGCCTTAAATGTTGGTTATTAGTTCAAATTTTATTACCCTTAAATTATTTACCATTAATATTGCATTAATGATCAGTTTACAGGGTTATTAATATTCCTATTTTATAGCTTCGATCAAAATAATTTTATTATATATTATTGAAGTAAATCAAAATGAATGAATCAGTTTAGGACTTTTACAATTTCGTGCAATTACGTTTAATCGGTTTTTACAACCTTTTACCTTCAATTAGTTCTTACACTGCTAATAAGCTTCTCATCGATGGATATTGACTCTCCCCGCTTCCTTCAAACGATTTCAACTTTGGTTCTCATTCTAGTTTCTGTTTCATCACTGGCCTCAACGTCTCTCAAAGTGGGTTTCTACACCTCCACATGTCCATCTGCGGAGGAAATAGTGAGAAGTGTTGTGAACAAAGGCATTTATGAAAACCATGGCATAGCTGTTGGTCTTATTAGATTGCATTTCCATGACTGCTTTATTAGGGTAACTTCACTTCACAGAATTGTATTCAATATTTTCAGTTTCTGGTTGCATATTAAAGACTCTGAACTTCACTGCTACTTTTGTTCAGGGTTGTGAGGGTTTTGTACTGCTAGCATCAACCCCGGGCAATCCAATAGCGGAGAGAGACCATTTTTCCAACAACCCAAGCTTACGTGGGTTCGAGGAGGCCAATATACAGTTGGAGGCTGCATGTCCTAGAACGGTGTCGTGTGCAGACATATTGGCATTCGCCGCACGAGACAGTGCTCTGAAAGTTGGTGGCATAAACTACGACGTTACATCAGGACGAAGAGACGGCCGTGTCTCTATCGCTGATGAAGTGGCACATAATCTATGATAGACCTTTGCTACTACTATACTAAAATTGGGGTTATCACAAAAAACTTTTGCCTTCATTCATAATGGTAAGTCCCTATATAAGGGTTTAAGGGCCATGGGCCTTACAAAACTCTTCAAATAAAACAACAGATGAAAAAGGAACACATACTAAAATAAAATGGCAGAATAATAAAAGCATGGGTCTTAACCCAATATAAAATCCTGCATCCAATTGGGCTGTTTCTTGGGCCTTCTGCTGGTGTAATTTCTCATACTAACATTATTGTCCGCCTCAGGAGGCACTTTATCCTCAAAGTGCAGTCTTGGGGTTCGTTGGGTCGTGTCTTGGGCGTTGGGGGGTGGGATAGGGAATTTAGCAGGAGGTGTTAACTGATGTTGGGCCTTGAGCTATGATGTAGGTTCGGACGAGTATGGTGATGTGTTGGATCGGGTCAGACGAAGATGGGCTTGGGTATAAGGTTGGCTAGGAGGCGCTATGATCACGCTAGGGTTTGTTGTAGGCGACGCGGGTGCGTGTGTCCCTTTGGGCTGAGCGTGAGGTAATTGGGCTTGGATAGCGGGTTGATGGGGAGGCGCCGCGGTTAAGCTAGGGTTTGTGGAGTGTGCCGCGGCTGCATTACGGTTTGGGTGGGTTGGTTATGGAAATACTTTATTGGCGTTGGGCTCAAGGTCTGAAAAAGCTAGAGCTGTTGAACGGTCACTTACACGTGTAGTGCCCCTGCTGGTTGAGCCTAGAGGCGTGTAAAGCTCGTGAGTGGGTGTGGACGTAAACAGTGGAGTGGACACGTGCGTGAGGGGCTCGAGGCCATGGGGCTCCACAAACTTCGTGAGTGGGACACGTGTCTCGTTGCTAGTGGGGTCTTTGGGCGGTGCGTTCAGGAGTTTCTGACTGGATTTTGAGATTGGGTTAAGTGTAGTTTGGCAGTTGCTTGTGGAAGTGGTGGAAACTGAAGGAGTTTCTTCAGTAGTTCCTTTGAAAGGCCTTAGCAGCGACACATGAAAAACAGGGTGAACGCGGGTGGTTGGTTGCAGTTGTAACTCATACGCTACCGCTCCAATGCGGCGTAGTACCTTGTATGGACCTGGGAAATGCGGTCCTAGCTTCTGGTGTGTGCGACGTTCCAGCGTTCGTTGCCGATAGGGTTGGAGGCGAACCCACACCCAATTGCCTGGTTCGAAGGTCCGATCTGTGCGGTGTTGGTTCGCTTGATTACACATTCGCTGCCTTGTACGACGTAAGTGCTCTTTTATCACCTGTAGTACCGCGACGTGATCTGCCAACGCACCAGGGATGGTGGTGCCTTCTTGTGGAGTGCGCACAAAATCTATTGCGGTGGGTGGTTGTCTACCATAGAGGGCATGGAAAGGTGATGTCCCTATAGCCGAATGGTAAGTGGTGTTGTGCCACAACTCTGCTAAGTGAAGGAAATGATACCATTTGTTCTGTTGATTTCCCACAAAACACCTGAGGTATGCTTCTAACCCAGTGTTTAATACTTCCGTTTGGCCGTCAGTTTGCGGGTGGTATGACGAACTAAATTTCAACGTGGTTCCTTGTGCCTTGAACAAGTGTTGCCAGAAGGTGCTGACAAACAAAGGTCACGGTCGAAGAAGATAGTTTTGGGTAGTCCATGGAGTCGACAAATTTCCACCGAAAAACGTGAAGCTAGCTGTTGGGCGGTGAAGTGTGTGAGCAAAGCTAGGAAGTGGGCATACTTTGTCAATCTGTCGCAGATGACCCAAATAACGGAGTTGCCAATGGACATTGGAAGGTGAGTAATGAAATCCATTGATATATCTTCCCAAACTTGTTCTGGAATTGGCAATGGTTGAAGGAGACCTTGAACTTTTGTTGGCATGTATTTGCTTTTCTGGCACACCGAGCATTGTTGGACGAAGCTATGGACGTCCCTGGTCCATTTCGGCCAGTAGAAGGAGGCGGCTATACGCTTGAGGGTCGGTTTAAAACTGGAATGGCTACCAAAGGGAGAAGCATGAAACTCAGTCATGATGCGCTTGCGAAATTCTTTTACTACTGGGACAAAAATATGGTGGCTGAAGAAAAGCAACCCGTGGCCGGTAGAGAAAAGACTTGGGTGTTGTTGAGTTCCTGTGCAAGCTTGGATCACCTCTTTGCCTTCTGCAGTGTCATAAAAAATTTGAAGTTCTTGGATCAGCTGAGGTATCAGGGACGAGACGGCCAACAAGATGTGCGTGGTCTCCTGATCCATTCTTGAAAGAGCGTCTGCCACCGCATTGTCCTTTCCATGTCGGTAAACTATTCGGAAATCATATCCCTGTACTTTAGCTGTCCATTTTTGTTGTTCTGGGGTTTGTATGGTTTGGGCCATGAGGGTGTTGAGGCTTTTATGATCTGTGATGATTGTGAAATGTTGTCCTATGAGATACTGACGCCATTTTTTCACTGACTCTGTGATGGCATACATCTCCCGGACGTATACGGAGGAAGCTTGTAACTTGGGGTTCATCTTTTTGCTGAAGAAGGCGAGAGGGTGGTCAGTTTATGGCATACATCTCCTGGACGTATACAGAGGAAGCTTGTAACTTGGGGTTCATCTTTTTGCTGAAGAAGGCGAGAGGGTGGTCAGTTTGATTAAGGACAGCTCCTACAGCCACTGCGGATGGATCATTTTCTACCACAAATGGGAGTTTGAAATTGGGAAGGTGTAGGATAGGCATTTGTGTCATCTGTAATTCCAATTTTTCAAATGCTTGCTGCGCAGGCACTGTCCATGTAAATTTGTGGTTTTGTAATAAGTCGATGAAAGGAGCGGCGAGTGTGGCGTAATGCTTTATAAATTTTCTGTAAAATCCGGTGAGGCCGAGGAAACCCCTTAATGCCGTGAGTGATCGTGGCTGAGGCCAATTGTGTATGGCACTGATCTTTTGTGGGTCTGGTTGGACCCCTTGAGCTGAAATTATGTGGCCTAGATAACTGACTTCCGCGGTTGCAAAACTGCATTTGGAAAGCTTTGCAAATTTTTTTTGAGTGTGTAACACTTCCAATATAATTTTCAGATGAACCATGTGGTCCTGCAAGCTAGGACTATAAATTAAAATGTCATAAAAAAAACTAAGACAAACCGGCGGAGGTATGGTGTGAGAAGATCATTCATTGTTGCTTGAAAAGTAGAAGGGGCGTTAGTTAATCCAAATGGCATAACCAGGAATTCGTAATGACCATCAATAGTGCGGAAAACTGTTTTGTGAGTGTCCTCTGGAACAAGAAGTATTTGGTGATACCCAGAGTGGAGATCTATTTTAGTAAAAATAGTAGCTGAGCCTAACTCATCTAGCAATTCATCAATGGTGGGAATAGGAAAGTGGTCACGAATGGTGGCTGCATTTAAGGCTCTATAGTCAACACAGAATCGCCATGTTCCATCCTTTTTTTTATTAACAACACCGAAGAAGAGAAAGGGCTAGTACTGGGTTGGATAATACCCTCTTGCAGCATTTCAGAAATGAGTGTAGTGATGACTTCCTTGTGGTGGTGTGAGTAGCGGTAGGGTTTGACCTTGATGGGTGAGGTAACAATGGTAAATGGTGGTCATGTGGCCTTTGGGGGGTAGCCCGTGAGGTTTGTGAAAGATACTGTGATATTTTTGAAGGAGTGATTGAATGGGCGTGGGCAGATTTCTAAAGGGAAAACAGGTTGATCAATGGTCCTGGTTGTGAGTGTGCTGGGCTGGTTTTCCACCTAGAGGAGGTGGAGGGATGCAATTGAATTATTAGATAAATAGTGACAAAATTGGTGGTAAGTGGTAGTTGCTGGGGTGGGTGAGGGGGAAGCTTGGAGGGTAATTTGTTGGTTGTTATGTGTGAAAGCAATGCTGGGGATTGAGAAATCTGCTTGGATGGATCCCAATGTGCTTAACCAATCTACGCTTAAGACAACATCTGCTCCTTCAATGGGAAGAAGGTAAAATGGGATAGTAAAGGTGGAGTTCTGTAGTGAGATATCCACTGATGGGCACAGTCCTTGACACTGGATGAAAGCCCCATTTCCCACCATAACCGATAGTAGTGGGCTAGGAGATATGACTAGATGTAAATGGGGGGCAATACGTGGTTGAAGTATGTTATGAGAACTTCCTGAGTCAATAAGAACTGTCACCGGTAGGTTGTGGATTAAACCGGTGAATTTGAGAGTTTTTGGGGGAAATGGTACCAGAGATGGCTTGTGGGGAAATGTGAAAATGGAGGGGAGTGGTGTATTCGGAGGATGGAATAGGGTGCTCGGTGGGTTCAATTATGGTATCAGGATCATCCAAAAGAAGCAAAAAACGAGATGTAGCACACTTATGGCCCGAAAAGAACTTGTCATCACAATTGTAGCAAAGACCTAGGGCACGTCGTTCCTGCATTTGGGAAGATGAGAGACGTTTAATGTGTATTGGAGCTGATGGTGGGTAAGGGTATTAGGTCTACTGTTTGTGAACGAAGAATTAGTGGTGGTGGGGTGAGGTGTTGCGGTATAACGGTGTTGTTTAGGTTTGGAATCTCTCAGTTTGTCTTCAATAAGCTTGGCTAGTCCTATGGCTTGGGCTATAGAATAAGGATTTAATATAGTGAGCTCCCTACGAATATCAATACTCAAACCAGAAATGAAACAATTAAGTATAGTCTCGGGAGTGAGACCCACCACACAGTTGCATAAACGTTCAAACCTGCCTTGGTATTCTGTGACTGTGGAGGTTTGCTGGAGTTTGAATAACTCAACTTGGTGATTGATATATGTTGATGGACCAAAAGAGAGCTCCAAGACCCTTGTGAAAGAATGTCAATCTGTGAGGAGGTTATTGTTGTGCAGCCATTTAAACCAGGAGAGAGCATCTCCCTGCATGTGGAATCCCATCATGGCCAAACGCTGGTCCATAGGAATTTGATAGAATGAAAAATATTGCTTTGCTTGAAAGAGCCCGTCCAAGGGTTGGGTTCCTTCAAAAAAGGGTAGTGTAAGAGCTGGTGGTCGCGGAGAAGGGGGTTGCTGCTGGTGAAGGTGAGAATGAGATGATCGAGGACTGGTTTGAGGGGGAGGTGGAGGGTTTTGATTGTCAGGGTGCATGAGGAGGGTGACTTGATTCAACAGTGATGTGACATGGGAGTGGAGGTTGTCGTTCTTTGCCTCTAGGGTAAACTGTTTGGTAGAGGTATCCTCTAAGTGGTTTTGAATGAGGGTGAGTTGAGCTTGGATGGCGTTGATGACCTCTTCCATGTCCTTGGATGAGAGTTTGGGAGCCATAACAATGAAAGCACCAATGATAGACCTTTGCTACTGCTATACTAAAATTAGGATTATCACAAAAAACTTTTGCCTTCATTCATAAAACAACAGATGAAAAAGGAACACATACTAAAATAAAATGGCAGAATAATAAAAGCATGGGTCTTAACCCAATATAATGGCATCCAATTGGACTGTTGGGCCTTCTGCTGGTGTAATTTTTCATACTAACAATCTACCTGCACCAACCTCGAATGTGGATGAACTGGTGAGTACATTTGCACAAAAGGGTTTGTCTGCAGATGAAATGGTGACACTTTCAGGAGCCCATTCGATTGGTGTGTCGCACTGTTCAACCTTCCCAAAGCGCTTGTACTCTTTCAATGACACGTTCAAGCAAGACCCCTCCATGGACTCTTTCTACGCTGAAACGTTGATGACCAAATGTCCTGCACCACCTGCCACCTCAGACCCAACGTTGTCTCTTGATCCTTCCACTCTGGTTCGTTAGGACAACAAATACTACGAGGGATTGATCAACCACCGTGGCCTGCTCACATCGGATCAGACGTTGTTCACCACCCAGTCCACAAGGGAAATGGTCGTGAGAAATGCAAACAACGGTGCAAATTGCTCTGAGAAGTTGGCCAAGGCAATGGTGCAAATGGGTTCCATAGAAGTGCTCACTGGCTCTTTTGGTGAGATCAGGAAGCATTGTAGCTTTGTTAATTAATCAAGGCATTCACACCAGCTACACACTCCTGCTTCTGGAAACCAAAACTCAATCAATTGAATTCTTTTTTTACATGTTGTTCTATATTGTTTTGGAGAAAAAAAAGGTTGTTTGTTGTTAATTGAATTTTTCAAAACTTGTTTGATTCTAAATTGTATATTGATTATATTGGATTAGGGTTTTCCTAGTTTGGAAAACTGATTTAGTTTATTTGTTTGGAGATGATGAATTTGTTTAGATCATTGATCTGGAAGGAGAAGGAGAAAGAGAGTATGATGTTGATGTTGAGATGATGAATAACTAAGGATTGAGGCTAAGTGGTTTTCAGGACCTTGATTGATTCGGTATGCAGATGCAAATGCAAATTCTGAAGCAGATGCAAGTGTAATGAAATGAAAATTAATTTAATCATGTTACTATATTGGAAAATGTCACGTATTGCTCTTACTTGCTCTAGTAAGGTGAATGAATGAAGGTTAAGTTTCTTGTTGCTTCTGTTTTTCCCATTCACAATGGGTTTTGAACTTGACAAATTTGTGTTTCTCATTCCTAATTGGGTCTTCAAAAGTGTTTAGCATTCTTAGATAATAGATTTGGGTTGAGGGATTGTGTATTTGGCAATCAAATATCTCTGTCGTTTTCTTAGAGTAACATCTTTTCTTTCCCGATATTTATTGAAAGTTCATGTCATTGTTGGGCATAATTGAGGGATCATAGTTCTTTCTTCCTTAAGCTTTCTAGCTTTGTTGAGCCAAATTGTAAATTACTATATCCAAGGATGTAAATATTGTAAATATATATAATATTGTTGTAACTTATATCATTAAATTTATAAATTCAGATATAATTATTAATTATAATGATATTTTAATTTATCTCATATAAATTGAATTATATGATTAAGTATGTTTTTAATATATATATATATATATATATAATCAATTTAAAATAAAAATCAGCTAACAGATACATCTTTTAGCAGTCCAGTCAAGATTTCTAACCTGTCTAGCAACGATAGCTTAGTATGCCCCTTCCCTTTTTGGCAGAACAATAGCAATAATGGATAAGACAAAAATGGGTGTTAATCCATTTTTTCATCCCTACTTTTTAAATTATAAGATTTTTTTTTCTTTCTTAAACTGAATTAATGAGTGTCAAGAAAACTAATTCTTCAAGTAAGATATACAATCATCAAAGTTAAGTTAAATATGCTCAATTGTAAAATAAAATGTCGAATATCCAAATATAGAAAAGTTAATAAGCTAGATACAACATAGCGATGTCAAAGTTGTGTATTGCTATTGCACATTTTTGTAATAAAGAAAATGGAAACACAAGGCAAAATAGATTGTATAATATACCAAAATGAATTAGTTTAGCTATTTTTAAATTAAAGTTGTGATTGAGCTTTTAAATGTGAAATTAGTTATTTATTTTTTATAATGAGTATGGTTCTATGTTTTTTTTTATTTCACCATGTATAGCATTCTATGTAACACATACATATAAATACCAACATAGATATCTTAATATGTTAGAAGGGGATTCATGAGTGGTGTATTCTATTTTTTACCATATTATACCTAACTCAGTTTTCTTTCAAAATAATTTGAGTGTGGTTGCATCCATATAGGTGTGTGAGACAGACTTGTAGAGAAAATTATACCAAATGTTCACCTATAGAAGCTTAGTTAAGTCCACATGGGTATGAAAGTTCATTATAATTACTACAAAAAAAATGTGTACATGGTGACGATTATTATTTGTATATTGTGTCATTTATAAACATCACTAACTATGTGTGTGGCAGTTCCGTGCATTGTTACAAATCTGATCACACAAAGTATAATATGACGGTCTATTGCAAACCATCGTAGCACGCGTCATAAAATACCTTGTATAAAGTTGTAGTTTTAAGTGTGTAATTTATGTTAGTTATAAATGTCAAAAATTTTAAACTGGACAAAACATTTTCAGTACAAAAAATGACGTTTTTAAACGCTACTTTATATGTTATAGTACAATGTTTGTAATTGTCATTATTATATTAAATTGTAAAATATTATACGTTAGTTACAATTGTCGTAGTTCGAGTATTAAATATTTTAATTTTTGATATTTTACTGTTTTTATGATTAAATTAAACATGCTTTCATGATATAATTAACCTTGTTTTCAAAAAATTAATTTCATAATATAATTAAACTTCATAAATACTAATAATTGATTAATTTATATACAAATTTATAATCAAAAGAAGACTTCATTCATTCATTGATAGATCAAAGTTCATATGTCATTTCAAAGTATACGAAACTAAGTGCATGAAAATAATAACTTGAAACTTTTAAACAATCTTTCCATATTTGACACAGTATAACACTAGTTCAACGACGGTTAAAAAAGACATGTAAAGACGGTTCCCAAATCGTCGTTATTGCGGGTGTCATTATAAAGTAGTCATTTTTAACAACAGTTGATCAATAGTCGTTATAAACATGTTTATATCGATGATTCATTTAACCGACTTTATAACTGAATGTAAATAATAATAAAAAATTAATTTTTTTTTAAAGACGGTTCCCATGGGAATCATCGTTGTATGTATGTCTTTTTTAAAAGAGACCATGACTTTTAAAGACGGTTCCACATAGAACCTTCGTTATATGTGAGTTTTAAAAAAAATTATTTTGTTTTTAATAAACCTTAAACTTGCATAAAATATCCAATTCTAGAAAATCAAAACATTTAAAATCATAATTTAAATATGAAAAATACATATAACAAATTATAACATTCTAGAAAAAGTTTTGCTAATATATGAAAAAGTTTGATGTCATTCTAATGATTTATCTATCCTAAGGTGTTATACATGGTTACAAAATACTTTGACCACGTTGTTCTCACATACTCCAATGCTTCTGAATCTAACGGATGTTGGTCGTTGAAAAACTATGACATTTGAAATTTTTTGAATTAGTGCATGAATAATAAACCCCGAATTTTAAAGTGTTTATTGTATTGAGGTATTACCTGATCCCAACCTTTATTAATTGCAGCTCGCACAATAGTCAACATCCACTGCATAACATGATAACTGCACTCATAACTTCCGTATTGCCTGTTGGACTGCATGTGAAAATAAATGTATTAAATGAATGAGTGAGACACATTAAATTGAGTTGACAAATATACTTTAAATACCTTAAGGTACATCCAAGTGAGTCTTTGTCCTCCCACTCAACATGTTATATCCAGAGTAAGCACTAAAATAATAAGATTTCATGTTAGAATACATAACAATATATAATGTATAAGTAATAATAAATGTTAAATGAAATTGTCATACCTATCTATAATGTGTTTAAAATAGGTAGGGGGTTTTATGCAAGGAGCAAAACCATGCAATGGTATGATCTTGAACATATATGATCAATAGTTGCCAATGACACCTATATAACAAATCAGTTAGGTTCTCTTATGTCAATAATTTAGTATAACTTATTTAATAAATAAGGACATACTCATGGATGTATGGAACAAAATAAATTCGTTTTCCTCCATTCTTTAAGGAAGTGGTGATGTATGTTTGTGTTTCTGACTTCTTGTTTCCAATTAATTGAATGACTTGAGGGTCTAAAAACCCATATATATCGTGTTTCCCCTCATCAAAGCATAATCCACAAAGATACCCAAATTTCAATAAGTTAGTACTAATATATTTAATAAATCAAAAGTATAAAGATTTTAATATTTGAACTTACATCATCCATAATTGCATAACTGTTATGTTAATCTATTGATCTTCGGATGCAAGGTCCAACAAATTAGACATGTAAAAGTACAATGGTACATCATTATTCCTTCTAAAAACATTGGCATCCCATGGAACCTCTAAGACGGTTGTATCTAAAGTTGTAACAACTTCCACCAATGCCGCCACAGGATCATCAATGTGTTGAACCAAGTGGTGTTCAAGCTTTGAAGAATCCAAACCCTTTGAAGGATGTTGAAGCCTTGGCTGTGCTTGCTGTTGCTGTGCTGGTTTAGTCTAGTTCTTGGGTAGTTTGAGTGTTGTAATCCACCTTTTGATCGAATCTAAAGCATAGGCATTCTCAATCTTTGTGAAAGTAAAATATTTTCAAACTAAGTTAAAACAATCGATTGTTTTGTCGAAACAATCGATTGTTTATACTTAGATGTTTTGAGAAAAGATTGAAAACTGTTTTTCAAATGGTTGAAACTGTTAAAACCAAAACAACCGATTGATTCGAGGAAACAACCGATTGTTTGTTTTGGGACCGTAACAGAAAAACTGTTTTATCTTTGATTGAGCTTTAAATGATTTAACTACTTTCGCTTCAGTCATTAAATGCTTTGACCAATCTTTTAATGCAATTTAAGAGTTTGTTAACATCTTTGAATATATTCAGAAAAACAGATTTGAGAATTAATCTTTTACAAATTTTTGCTAAGAGTTTTTGAGTTTTTCAAAGAGCTGAGATTGCTGAAAGTTTGTGATTGATCAAAGTTTGTGGAATAGGATTCTGCTTGTATTTATTTCAGATTATCTTTTGTAACAAGTATAATCCTTGTACTCTGTGAAACAAGTTTTCTTTTCTGTGTTTGCTGAGATTGGCTGTATTTTCTTGAGGGGTTCAAGATCAACAATCTTAGTGTTGGTGTGTTGGCCAAGAAGAGTGTGTGTCTTGAGGTGTTCAAGGTCACTTTCTTGGTTGTGGTGTAAGTGATCAAGTTGTGATTGCTTAGTGGATTTCCTC
>Ga0123342_1008487_pt1 | contig 12883 bp, 6 predicted proteins | sample Turbeawhitnodule_FD_89960 | JGI IMG/M metagenome (GOLD analysis project Ga0123342, IMG submission 89960) | Root nodule microbial communities of legume samples collected from Mexico - Turtle bean Mexico white nodule | ecosystem: Host-associated > Plants > Roots > Nodule | place: Mexico: Nepantla...
TAAAGATCAACATAAAAATCTGTTGGGTTACCCACCTCTGTAATCTTCATAACCTCCAGATCTCTATCTTCCATTGAATTGTATTCTTGAACCACCTCATCTTCTACCCCACGACATTGCAAGCCCAATACGTTCTCCTATGCTCCATAGGTTTTCTGGCTCCTCCCTAATGACATTGTTGCATTCTCGGGCCTTCCTTTGATTTGTGTCACCGTCAGAATTGGATGTTGAAAACAAACCTTCTCTGTTCTTCATGTCCCTCTTCGAGTTAGGTGTTCTCTCACTCAACCTAACAGATCGCCTGGTGTAGGTTTTTTGGTTCCCCAACTCAGTTGACACTTTCAGCTTACCCCTCCTTGATAGAGTTTTGCTTAGACTGCCCACTTTTGCTTCTACTTCTTCAGGCAGTTCATGTAGCGTCGATCCAGATCTACTTCCTTTCTCCATGGGCAGCCGTACCTCTTGATAAGGGTTCTGCCACTTACCTGCTTTGCTTTCTTTTTCCACCTCAGTTTGTGAATCTAAGGCTCCCAATTGGCTACCTCTAGCTTCTTCCTCTGCTTCATTCACCCTTTCCACAGGGTGTTCAAAATAATTGCGTGAATGAAACTGCCCAGTGGCTCCCCCATTGCTAAGTTGGGCCTCTTTTTCCTATTGTTGGCCCAGAGGCATAATGGGTTGACTCTGCAGATCCCTACACTCCAAATCCACCACTAACCTAGCCAGCTCAGCATGCCCATTTAGGTAATTTCGTGCAACAGCACATAGGTGCTCAGACTGATAGCATAAAGTTGCCACCTTTACCTCCTCATTACCCTTGACTACCTCTTTGGTGATTAACATGGAATCTTTATTCTGCATCCTAATTCCTCTCGTAGCAGTTACCTGAGATAAAGGGACTTTTGTCCTATTCCCACTCCAATCTTCTCCGTCCGCCAACTCCTCCTCCGATCGCCGGACCTTCCCTGCATGCACGTCCTCCCCCACACTATTGAACCCCGAAACATCAGATTCCTCCACATATGTCTCTGAAGATGAGATGCTCTCTGAAGAATCAGAGTAGTTCCGATTACACATACACTGTCCTCCTAGTCTCGTGGGTTGTTCTTCTTCAAGTAATATGGCCATCACTTGTCCATTAATCTTCATGCTCTTAGCCATTCTAGCACTGCTACTTCTAAGCACACGAACTTGAAGCCTTGCGAACTCCAAGTTTTCCCACATGACCGTGGACTCATCAATGGATATAAGGGACCCTACCTCTCCAACTACTTTCGTGAAACATTCTTTATTCCACAATGTTAAAGGTAACCCATAGCATCGCTCCCACACTACTTTGTAATTCACAGCGTACTCCTCCGACCAAGGCTCGATTTTTTGGAAGACGCTTTCGAACCAAGCCTTGTTAAGATCTATTAACTCCTCCAGATTCGACCCTTCTCGCAGAGTAAGAAGTGCAAAGTTGTCCCCCATATATCTCACTCTGACCATGCTCATACCTCCTTTGACAAACTCTTCACCAAGTTCTTCGAAGTTTAACTCTTCCCTGAATTGCCCTACCAAGCTGTTCTTCATCCACGGTAGCACTTTTTTTTTGGAAAAGATAGCTGGCCCTTTCCACCTCCTTTGTGAGTTATCCTTAACTGCATCTGCATAGGATTTATTCTCTGCCTTCACCTTCCAGACCTCCTTAGTTCTCTTTTGTTCGCGAGCCATCACTGTCCCCTCTTGCGGTTTCCTGTAGTTTCCTCCTTGATATACTATGTTTACACTCCCCAGCCCTTTGTTTTCGCTCACCAACCCTTTGGCTTCCAGCTTACGTGCAGCTTCTTGTTACCTATGTAAATCTGGTCAAGGTCCTTCTCCAACCTCCCTACATTCCTTACTTCAAAAAATCTAACGAACCCAAACCTCCTCTCCCATTTATTCAATCTCCTTGAAATAAATACCTTTTTAACCCTAGTCCATCTTTTAAAGATTCTGACCATATACAGCTCCCCATACCCATTCAGAAAGTTTGCAAAGAAGAATGTCGTGAAATCGTTTGAACTGTTCTGTTTAGGAACAAATCAAAACAATTAAAATATTCACAATATTTAGGAAACTATACTCAACAAATCAAACTCATTCCCCGACAATGGCGCCAAAAACTTGATGATTTTTTACGGCAAGTGCACCACGTTTGTTAGAAATAATAATTGTCCCTAAGGACGTATATCAATTCCACAAGGAACAATGAATTATGGAGTACAATATTTGCTAAATATAACAGTAGAACAATAAAAAGAATTTTGAGTTGGTTATGTTGGCACTTATCAATAAGAAAACAAACAAAGAATTAGTTGCTTCAATTGGAAAAATAGGGATTAAGTTTCATCTCTCTCACTCTCATGTATTTTGATTACCATGTTAATATTAAGTATATTAAGTTCTTTGATTGAATTTTCTTTGATTGAATTTGATACCCGTAGAAAATTCATTTATATCGATTTCTCGCACATAAAATCCTTAAGAATGTTTCAAAAATATTGATCTCTCGCATATTTATAAAAACAACTTAGAATCACACTCAGATGTTAATGACAATTAACATTTCAAGTCTATCTCTAGCACTCAAGTATGCTAAGTATTGTTGTTTAGGTCTGAACCCTAAAAATACCTCTCAGTCAGATTTAAGATTCTCAATTTGTCACAGAAATTTAAAAATAAAACAATAATACCAATAATCAATCAAGAACTGAATATTATTATATAAGATATCACCTCAATACATAAGAGTTTGAGTAGATTACTCCTAATCCCAAAGGGTAAAATTAGCCACGCATACTTCTAGCACCTTCCATTCTCCCAATTGGGTTACAATTCATTCTATGGTGTTTTCCTCTCAATCTGGCACGCTAGGGTTGAGCCTTTAGCCCTCTATTTATCTTAGTTTTCTAGGGTTAGGTCGCTTCCTGTGTCGTGCTAATGGACAAGGGATAAAACATAAATAAAAGACTCAATCTTTATCTGTATCTTTATCCATTCTGGGACCTTCCAGCTTTCTCTATTTAGCTCAAATTATTCTCCTTTACTCCAAATCTTCAATCCTCCCTAAAAAATCTGCAATTAACACCAAATTTGGGGATAAAATGCTCTTATTCAAATAAAGCTCATAAAAATTGTAAAAAGGTATAAATTCATAAATTAAAGATTATTTTATATGTAAATTAGCAATAAATCTTCATATGTGCCTATATTTTAATATGAAATATTACTGAAATTATTAGACACTTATCAAAGGGGCCACTACCTTACATAATGTGCCTTTACCCCCTAATGTGGTTAAGGTGACTGTGGAGAAAGTATGGGTTATTGAAGCTCTTGTTCCTCTGCCTACAGATGAGGTAAGGACTTTGGCCAAGGCATTTCAAACATTCGTATGCTAGCCCAGAGACCTTGTTCAACTTATTCTAGAACCCCTGGTAAGAAATTAATTTGTAATTATTAATTTATATTGATGTATTATATTTAATTTAATACAAATGTTCTTTATTTTGTAGCAACTGCGTCAGATACCAAGTCCGCAAGCATGTGGTTTCCATTGACGATCCTATAGCCTCTTTATTAGAGATTTCTTCGAATATAGGTACAAACTCAATGGAGGTTCCATTGGATGCCACTATTTTTGAAAGAAACAGTGATGTCCCTCTATACATATACATGACAGATGTCTTAGAGTTTGTAGATGGCGGGCAGTACCTTAATATATCCATCGTAGTTTTTTTATGATGTAAGTCTCTTTCACCTATATCGTTATTTACTTTATTATATTCAATTATTGATTATAATATGACTAATTACTTATAGGTATTTGTCTGGAGTTTCTATTAATTAAGAGAAACAAGATGTCTATGGATTATTTGATTCCCAATCAACTAATCCAACTAGAACTCAGAAAGTTTAAACTCAGTCATACATCACCAACTCGTTGGTTTCAGGGGCAGAACAAATATATTTTGCCCCTTATATTAATGAGTAAGTTTAGTTAATATAATTCGTCAATTATTAGTATTTCATTTTTTAAAGTTTTACTAACTGTTTTCACGGATGATGCAGTGGTCATTGACAGTTACTTGTGCTCTCCGTAATTGATAACACTGTTGTGTGGTTTTGTTCACTACACAAGAAGTCATCGCATAATTTCAACCAAATAGTTGACATGTAATTTACATTATCAACTTATGCATATAATACTTAAAAGTTTTTTTGGTTAATCAGGGCATTGCGTGAATATAGCATACTCAGAGATCGACAGTGCAAATTGTCAAAACATGGTTAAACCTATAGGTTTGTAATTTTATGTATTCTTATCTTCATTGTTTGTCAAGATATCAATATTAACTTTTAATTAATGTTGAATTGTAGTGTAATAAACAGACAGGAGGGTATGAGTGTGCCTACTACGTTATGTAATGGATGACTACCATTATAAGACTTGACATTACATTACAGGAAGTTGGGAGCAAGTAAAATAATTTAAATTATTGTTTATAATAAACTATATGTACTTTAACATTAATTTAAACTTATTTTGTATTGTAGTATTTTATGGATGCTTGGGTCATGTACTTTAGCTTCTATAACTCTAGGACTATTAATGAAAAGTATATAGGTTTAATTAATATAACATGTTTCTAATGTATAGGAAATTAGTTAAATAGATAGGAAGGAGTAGATAGGAATATATATTGGATATAAATGATTTGATTGTTTTGAAAAATGTGTATCTGGTTGTCTGAAATTTCATTGTATATCTGTTTGGCTTTTAAATGAGCAGGTTAATTAAGAGGAGAAAATGCATAAAACAAATTGAACTAAAAAAATTGTCATCATAGACTACGGTTATAATTAAAACCAAAGTTTGAGTCACTACAAGCACTGGTTATGGACAAAGTTGTCGCTTATAGTGACCCATAGATTGAGATTTTTACTACAACTGGAGTCTATGGAAGGTCATGTCTGAAGCACAGAAAAAGGTATAGGCAGGCATCTATTCTTATAATAATCGTTGCTTATATACTTTTCTGGGTATATTAAAATATTATATTACGTAACAAATAGGTGTTGGTTATTCAAACAATCAATGTCTATAGTGACTTAATAGATGTTGGTTTTGAAACCTACATCTATAAGTCAGAACTATAGATAACTTGCTCATAAATTACGATTTTAAAATCGGTACCTAAGGTTCTGAAAACTATTGGCTATGAACATTTTTACATTAGTAATGATCAAGGCTATCCTTGACACATTATTGAGTTCCAATCTCAATATATACAAAATGTTTATTTTCAATATCAAGTAAAAAAAACACTATGCAAACTTTTGTATACAAGTTTAATTGTATATTTTCATCTTTCATCCCCTTTCCAATGCCAAGAATCTTGGTCTAGATTTTTTGATATTTTATTTGACAAATGTGTTATGAGTGTGGAAATCTAAGGTAACTCCTACTCAAACCATTCATAAGTGTCGTGTCATCGTTCCGTGTATCATCTCAAAATTTAATGTGTTCCCTTACCTAGTTTTCATAGATGTTATTGTCAAATCATCTTTGACAAAATCCTACCCACTTGCTTTCTTTAAATCTTTTCACTACAATTCATAATTTGACTGTTTCTCTTGATTTAATTATCTCCTGTAATCATACTTTGATTCTATTATATTCATCCATATAACACAAGACATTTATTTTTTTACTGCAAATTTCAATCACGTCCAGAATCTCTAGTCCGAGACTATGGGTTAAATAAGCATATTTTCACTCCCTACGACTATCATAAGGTAAAACCAAATACAATGGACAACCCAGGGTCATCGTCTAGTCTACAAGCATGGATTAACCTTCACACTATGTTAGTTCAAGATGTCGTTGCTTATACCTTTGGGGTTTGCTTTGGCTAAAGAGTCTAAACACTTAAAGTGTAAGTCTATAAAAGATACAAAACTTATTATATTTGCACATACCACCAATCTAATGACTTTATTATAGCCTCAAATCTGGTAGGTCAAATCATGGATCTACCCAAACAAATAATCTATAGTTTTAATTGTTAAACATAATTGGGAAATTTTTAGGATATTACTGAACAATTAAACAAATCAATGAGCTATAATTGTTTTACATTTTTAAGAGACTACTATAGAATTATATATTTTGACTGCACAAAACTTATAAAGCACAGAAATTAAGAAGATAAATCTCAATTTCATGTTTAATTTCAAACATCAATTGAGCACTAAAGGTGATTGGACGATATGATTCTCGTTGCCAATGAAATCATTTTGTTTAGCTTTAACGTTATCACTCTTCACATTAAATTAGAGGGAATTGAACCATTAGATTAAAGTAACATCTATGGTCCAACATTTTAATGGAACAATTTATTCATATACTAGCTTTCTTTTTTAGGTGTACTCCTGTGATAGTTAGTCCATAAATTAATCTTTCAAATACACGTATGTATAAATGGAGCACATATATTAAAGTGACAGCGTGTTCTTGGACAAACCATTAATATTTATTATACTATTATCATAACATTCGATTATTATTAATGATTATGTTCAAATTTAAATAAATTCAGTCTTCATCGTATGGTTGTATTAATATTATTAATCATTCGATCTAAATGTATTATACATAAATGTTAAAATAAATATTTTGAAAGGAAAACAGATTTCCTTACATATTTAATTATAAAAATGAAATTAAAATAAATAATCCTATAAACGACTTAACTATTATTCATATACATATAATATATATATATATAATATATATATATATATATGCGAAAATTTTAATGGTATTAGGATAAAATGATTAAAAAAACATTTTTTTTCCAAATAAAAGGATTAAGAGATCAATTTTAAATGAAACTTAGCCAATATTTAATAATGTTCACCTTGCATGTATATCGAATTATTGAACGTTATAGCTAGCCATATACTAATCACATAAGAAACCAAATTCCCATATTACACTAAGATTCATGAGGATGTTGCTTTTGGAAATGGAGATTAGCCAAATACGAATTTTTAATTGATTTGTATAACGTAAACTACGAGCACGCTTCTGATTGACAAGCACATGTGTCTTTGTCCCTTGTCACTTTCTCTAATGTGCACATGTTATTGCCCCAATGTGTGCTTGTCCCTTTCTAGTTCTTCACTTTGATATGGCGTTGGTGGAGGCTCCTCATGCCTTCTTGTGTATGTATTACTCATGACCCAAGTGAACAATCCAGACCTTTCAAAATCAAACTTGTCTATGGCATTTCTATTCTTCTTCCCCCACCAAATTCCCCATCCAATAATATGAAGGTTTCCAAATAATGCAGCTTTGTGTAAATCACCCGCTTTTCACTTCAACTCTCTCTGTCTGTCTATTTTGTTCTTCTTCACTTCCTTCTATATCTGTTGGCAAAAGCTTCGTGCAAATGAAAACTACACGTATCAGGATCTATGCAGGGAACGACACGTACTTTTAACCTCCTCAACAGGAGAAATCCCAAGTTTCACTCGCAATGACTTAAAACAAGAAAAATTAAAGGAATCTGGTGTGTGTAGACATACACAGTGCCCTTTTGTTTTGGCTAGTTTTGATGATGGCCAGAGAGTTCAAGAGCATATCAATGATGTTGAAATTTTGTAAAGTTATGATTGTCCTTGATTTGATCCAAGGGAAAGAAGAAAAGGGTGGTCATTCATGTATGAGTGTGGGGAATGGTCTTATACCTATTAGAATCTTAGGTAATTAGACAAGAGTTGTTGTCACAGTTGCAAGCAGGGCCACAGCAACCTTCCTTTTAAGTATCAAATCGGACCCACTGCAGATATAAAATTAGCATCTACCCTTTGGTTGGTAACTCTGCTTAAACAGCTTAATCAATTAGTTTGACCAAAAAAGCACTTCACTGCACTGTCACCACCTCTATCTAATTGATTTTAGATTAACTACCCATTTAAATCTGTAAGTATAGTCAAGCTTGTCTTTTTTCAAAACAATATAACAAAATAAAATACTATTCCCATTTTTTTTTTCTTTTTTGATTTAACAGTCCTTTTGAGACAGGTGAGCTATCAATTCTGGAAGACAATTCTAGGGTTGTATGGTTAATGTAAGGACAAGTATTCCCTCCTTTAACCATATTAAGTTTTGTCCGGTTCTCAATCAGAGGGTACCACAATGCGGTATGGAGACTTTTCTTCACTTATACTTCTAAAAGCAACGGATGATGATTGTGTAAACATACTTCTACCTTTCTCTAGCATCATAACCAACTAAGAACCCCACCATTTCCTCTTGGGTGACGTGTTGTGCCTTCATTGGCTTAGAGAACAATAATACTTTAGACAAAACTTGGATAAAGTTGTGTATATGCTGGTCATGTTGTTCACGAATAAAAAAATAACATGTGTATTATTCTTTCGTCATCTCATCTTCCTTTCTTATGTTTTTCATTTAGTTGTGAGAGGTAAAAATATAATACATGTAATTTCAGAATTGATTATGTAAGTCCCTGTCTTAATGCTTTAGGGACCAAGTGCTCCCATGTGCCTGCCTTTGTAGTCCTCAGTTTGAAATACATGAGCACCAAAAAGTAGGTAAAATAAGGCTGCTCAATACCTCAAGAACCATCATGACCTTTATTTCCATCTTTTGTTCCTAGTGCTTTACCCAAATAAGCCACTCAAAAATTTACACACTAGGGTTAGGGTTAGTCACCAGCAAGCACTGACTCGTGTGTTTATATAAATAGAGCAAGAGCTATCTCTGGTGTAATCATCATCCACCATTTTGATTTGCTTGGATTACATATTTTGGGTGAAACCATTTTATTGGAACCCAAACCAAACATACGCAGAAAGTCAACCGTTGAGATCAAACTGATTAGGGTTTTTGGGATTAAGCATGAGTAAGAGACAGGTGGTGCTGAAAAGAGATGTGGCCAACACTTCATCTTCAGTGATCAGAAATGTAAGATATGGGGAGTGCCAGAGGAATCATGCAGCCAATATTGGAGGGTATGCAGTGGATGGTTGCAGGGAGTTCATGGCTAGTACAGGGGATGGAGGTGGTGGGGCTCTTACATGTGCTGCTTGTGGCTGCCACAGGAACTTCCACAGAAGGGAAGTGCAAACTGAGGTAGTATGTGAGTACTCTCCTCCTAATTCTTCTCGCTAAAGAAAGGGAAGAAAATAGAGTGCAGAGTTTGTGTATCAAATTACTTAACTGATTGAATTTTTCTTTCTTTCTTTCTTTCCATATTTGTTTCATTTGTGTTCTTGTAAGCGTGAATGATTTGATTACCAACAGAAAATTATTCTTGTAAAAGAAAATTTAAGCTTCAGGGTTTGTGTTTTGGAATGTTATATATCAAAGCTTTCTATATCCTTTTGCCCAGCCCAGCTTCCATTATTTTTCTTCATATCCTTGTCATTTTCTTTCATCCTTGAAGCATTCTTCTTTCCTATATATCGTTAGATCACGAATCTCACACAATTAAGACGAAATGATGAGATATTACTCAATTAATCAATCGATGATTTAGGAAATGAGAATTGGAAGAAATATATTGTTTTTACTGATATTTTACATTACTACTATGAAGAAGCATGCCATATGGTTTTTCATATTTTCACTATGAATCTTAATAATAATATGTTTTGGTCTGGAAATTGAAGTCTTCAGCTATTGAATTGTTGTTAGTGAGCTGTTCAATTTTGCTCCTTTGAATATTTACCATGCTAGCTATAGTTTGATTACACATAAATACAATCATGCTATTGCTGTATATCCAGTCAAACTTGATCAATCTTTTCATACATATAGCTTCAGCAGTATAACTTCCACTGAAGTAGTAAAGTGCTCCTACATAGTTTAAATAGTATAAATATGGTTAACTGGTTCACACATTATGTATGATGTCTGTGCGCGCTGAGGAGAATATGGTTTATTGGGTCATTGAAGTAGTTGTTTCAATTGCTCAATTACCTAGTACTTGACCAGCTCAGTTATCTTTTCGAATCTTTAATTAATGTTGTATATTCATTTTATGCTTCCTTTCCCACTCCCGAGTGCGACAACTAAAAGTTTATTGAGCACTGAGAGGCACAGCAAAAGGAGAGAAAAAGTGTTTAGATGACTTCTCAATTCAACTTCCCCCTGTTTCTTCTCCATCAATAACAGTGTATATATATAAGGCTTATTAGTTTGAGTAAAACCTTAGATTCTGCTAAAAAAACCAAGAGATATATGAAGTGTGTGTATATTTCTCCTTGTCATGCCTTCAAGGCAAGAAAACAGGTTAGTGTTTACGTGATGAAAATAAATTATCTTTATCCCAATCATTTAGTGTTTGACATATTATATAATTCCTTAAGGCCCACTTGTATTCAATCATGTTAAGGATATGCCTTAAAAATATTTCTTTTCATATGTTGGTATATTAATTAAAGTTGATTAAAGGTAATTAATTAGTGTTGTTGTGGAGGTGATGACCACCTCTCTTTTGGACAGTCAGTGGAATTTCTCACAGATCACAAGGGAATTGTTTCAATAAAGGCAAAAAAAAAAAAAAATCCTAGTAGCTTTAATAGTTGGAAGTGGCAACTGCACTTACTATCTTTTGCCTTGTGATATGTATGGGCTCTTCAGTTCTTTATTATTGTTTGTGATGAACGAAGAATATGTAGGCATCTTGTCTTTGAGCAAACTTATTTATCATCTTGATATGAGTGTGAATATGAGCAATCAATTTTTCCATGGAGTTCTGGAATGGTTATTTTATTGTTCCTAATTACAGCAAGTACTAATATGCACGAAATTTTATTATTATGAAAATAAAAAAAATAGAATTTGTCAATAATTGGCATAATGAGAATCTAGATGGTCATGTCAATATGAAAACATTCTCAGTATATAACATTTTTTCTTTATGACTTATTTAAAAAAATAATTTGGACCCTATTAAAAAATGGTGTTGGATAAACTGAAATGATATATATAATATGAAGCATGGGAATTATCTCAAAAGGCAAAAGGCATTGATTTGTTGCATCAAGTTTCCAGGTGCGTGCCATTATTATAGGTGGATGAAATAGCTATTGCCAAAACACCTGCATAGAAAATTGAATGAAGGCCAATGGAAAGTAAACAATGTGTGGTGCCTAATATTGTTTCTTTTTCAGTTAGGGATTCAAGGAGGATACTTTTAGAGGGCCATCTATGTTTTGATATATAAAAAAATGTCTAATTTTGATAGAAATTTAATAATATGGCAGACACAGCCAATGACTGAGTAAGCCACACAAACATTTGTAAGGTGAAAACCAGCTAAAGGTATTATAGGGGATCCTCAAGTGTGCAAAAGAATAAGGTTTAATCATGCATTGAGCCCCCTAATTAGGTATAGATAGATGGTTGGCCTTAAAATGTGTCTATACTTTGTCGGGGATAGATAAGAGTGAATGCCCTTCTTTGTCTTGCTCGTTCTCACTCTCTTGTTAATTTGGCTAATATTCTACAATGCAAGCTCATGAAAAGGATCAAAATTCCTTGAGTTAAGCTCTCACCTCAACCATTTCGATAATATCATGCCAAACCAAAAGTGATTGAGTCCAAGCTTATTTTTTGTTTATTTTTCCTTCAATTATCTAGTCTTACACCGTCTTATTTTTAGCTTTGATTATAACACTTACTCCTTGTAACGAAAACTTAATGATATGATATGGGGAAAAAAGCTTAAAATGGCTTTAACTGGCCCGTTGAAAATTTGGTAGCTTTCTGAGTGAACTTTTATTATTACCACAACAATCTCATGCAAAATGAAGCAATTCAAATGATGGTGATGGGACTTGGCATTAATTCCTTTTATGTCGTTATACCATGTAAAGCAACCTCGACATTTGGAAGGAAACTTGCTGTGAGGGTGTGTACGTTTTGAAGAAAGAAAGTCGTTTTATATAAGTGCTTCTTTTGGTGATGAGCATGTATATCTAACTTTGTACTTAACTTTTGTACAATAGTAAATTTTACACACAAGTGACAGGAAGAGATAGAGAAAAGAAGAAGATGGTGATGCATGAATTATATAAATATATTAATGATATATCTAATAGGGTCTATTCTGAAGTAGGTCTTGTTTGAAGTATTTGGAGGGAAGTTTGTTGAATGATTTATATTTCTCTTTGAAGAAAGAGGCCTAACAGAAAAGGATGAGAGATTAGAAAGAAATGAGGAAACAACCGCTTGTCGCTTACCTAACCTAACCAAAACCAACGGTGATAGTACAAATAATACATACATATCCACACTTATAGCTTCTAGGCGGCTGAAAAAGTTAGTAACTCTGGACGCAATATTACTCTTAATCTCTCTCTCATTCTCTCTATATATATAGATATAGAGAGAGAGTAAAGAAAGAAATGAAGGAGGTTTGTCTTTACCTTTTATGTAAGTGTGAGGGAAGAAAATATAGTTTGTGTAATATGATTAACATCTAAAATGTTTGGGAAATACTAGTTTTCAAAACTACAGTTGTTTTGGATAGTTGATCACATTTTCAGTTATATACACTACAAGAAAATCATCAAATAGAAACCAATTTTTAGAAACCAAAATAATTAGTTGCAATGGTAACTAAATTAGAGACTATTTTAGAAACTAAAACAAAAATTGGTTTCTAAATTAGTTTCTATTATTGTTAAATAATTTCTAAATTGGTATCTAATTAACAACCAATGTTTTATCTACCAATTATTTAGTTTCTAAATTTAGTCTCTAAAACCTTGGTTGCTAATTAGAGACCAATTTAGAAACTATTTAACAATAATA
>Ga0123342_1008489_pt1 | contig 12879 bp, 11 predicted proteins | sample Turbeawhitnodule_FD_89960 | JGI IMG/M metagenome (GOLD analysis project Ga0123342, IMG submission 89960) | Root nodule microbial communities of legume samples collected from Mexico - Turtle bean Mexico white nodule | ecosystem: Host-associated > Plants > Roots > Nodule | place: Mexico: Nepantla...
ACATATTTAAAGATTAGGAAAGAATTTAACATATTCTTTTATGATATTATTGAAGAGATTTTTGTTGTGGAAAATTCAAAAAAAAAAATAAAATAAAATAAAATAAAAAAAAAAAAATATATATATATATATATATATATATTAATATAATACAAAATTTTTTTTATAAAAAAAATAATTAATAAATTTTTTTTTTTTTTTTTTTTATTTTAATATATATATATATATATTTATTTTTTTTATAAATATTGTATTTATTTTTTTTTATATATATATATATATATATATATATATATATATATATATATATATATATATATATATATATAAACTGTTCCTTCTATTTGTGATCACATTTGCAACTATCCTGTAGTTTTAATGGTTTAAGTGTCCTAACCCTACAAGTTAAGTTGTGACTAGGAATCACAATGTGAGTCCGATTGTGCGGACTGATCCACAATCCGATAGGAAAAAATATAGGATAAATTGACTATATTAATCCACTAGTCTACTTAGGCTTGTCCTATATAACTTGTAATCCTCACGCGCTAGTTATAGAGTGGAGATATTAACTCGCATAACTTGCATAATATTTTATTTGTTCAATTCAAGACTACATCCAATGTTATTAACATGGAGAAATAATAATAATGTTTTTGAAGTCAACACAAGATCACGGTTAATTACTGTAATTTTTTAGTGTCTTAGGCAATGTCTTATTTTTATATTTTATTTTTCATATAACATGTAACTTTGACATATTTAAATGTTAATATTATGCTTATTTAAATTTTATTTTCAAATGTCAACTCATGGAATAAATAAAGATGCACTACAAGAAAATCATTGAATAGAAACTAATTTTACAGACAAAAAATAATTAGTTGCTATGGTGACTAAATTATAAACCATTTTAGAGACTAAAATATTTGTTGGTTTCTAAATTAGTTTCTATTAGTGTTAAATAGTTTCTAAATTGGTATCTAATTAGCTACCAAGATTTTAATTACCAATTATTTAGATTATAAATTTGGTAGAAAAATCTTGGTAGCTAATTAGACACCAATTTAGAAATTATTTAACAATAATAACAACTAATTTAGAAATAAATAAAAAAGTCTCTAAAATAATCTATAATTTCGTCAGTCAATATAGTAATTAATTATTTTTTTTCTCTAAAATTAATTTTTATTTATTGATTTTCTTATACTGATGTGAAACAATAAAATAAAATATATTTATATGTATATTCTTTTGAAAAGTTTTTATTTATAGAGGACCAACCTTATGACGAACAAAACCAACCTATAATTTTTATGCAACCAAACCCACTTTTTATGGAACAAATGTGAAATGAGTGAGAACAGGATATTAAAACATGTTATTTAGTGCATTAGTAGAAGAAATAGATAGTGTAAGCTCATGTGAAGTTGTTGTAACATTAGTCAGAGAGGTACTAAACTTTTTTATCATCACTACTCAACTTTTGAAATAATAAAGCTCCGCACTCAGTAAAGTTCCCTTGTATAAAAATTATAATGTCTTCTGTGGTGCATTCTGGCCAAGTCTTCCTGGTTTAATTTCTTCAAAACTGATCATAGTCAAAACGTGCTGCTTACACTTCTTCCCACTCCTCATGCTCATGATTATTTTTCCAAAATAAGTCTTCCTATTTATTTTGGGTGAGAACTTATTAACGTACACGATAATTGAATATTTACTGACCTATAGTTTTGATTTTTTTATATTCAAAGTATAACTTACTATAAATTTGGTAGGATTGGACTTTTGGTATGAAAAAAAATCTGGTTGAGAGAATAAATCCCACTAAAAATATAGCCTGTGAGATAATCTGCAAAACTTAATCATCCACAAAATGAGTAAATACTTCTTACTAACCGCATTCATACAAAAAAGTATATATATATATATATATATATATATATATATATATATATATATATATATATATATTGTGACATGTATGTGTAGCTTGACATGAAATCTAACTTTAATGAATGAAGTGAAGGTCAAAATAAACTAAAACCACAATAAGAAGTTATGTTGATGTACCAAAAGAAAGTAGAAGACTTCATTGGGACCATAAGAAATTTTGCTTTGTTGCTTTTTGTTACTGATAGCTTTCTCACACATTCATCTCAAGCCTACCTTCACCACAATGACTAGGCCATCCCTTCAACCATTATCTTAATAAGAGTCTTCTCCACTTTCAACCAAACACCAAATAGTATTAAAAAAAATTAAAAAAAAATTATTAGAATATATGATTAGAAATGGGCTAAAAGGGATTGCAAAAAAGTTATTTATCTTATATATCTTCGGAGAGTTTATGAAAAGATATTAAGGTTTATGGAAAATGTTAATCAATTACAAGAAAATCATAAAATAGAAAACAATTTTAGAGATAAAAAATAATTAGTTGCTATAGTTACTAGATTAGAGACCATTTTAGAAACTAAAAAAAATTGGTTTCTAAATAAATTTTTATTATTGTTAAATAGTTTCTAAATTGGTATCTAATTAGCTCCAAATATTTTTGTTACTAAATTTAGAATCTAAATAATTGGTAGTTAAAACATTGATAGCTAATTAGATACCAATTTAGAAACTATTTAACAATAATATAAACTAATTTAGAAATCAAAAATTATTTTAGTCTCTCAAATGGTTTATAATTTAGTCACTATTATAATTAATTATTTTGTATTTCTACATTTCGTTTCTATTTCATGATTGTCTTGTAATAAATACAGAGAAAAAGGGAAATGGATATGACTTTTGTATATAACTTTTGTTTGACATGGAAAAAAAACATTCCATAGAAGCTTCATAGAATGTACTTTGAAAACAGAAAGATATTTATATTGCTTATATTTGCACTATACACAACATGATTGATGGAGACTACAAGTATACAAACTAATGAGACTAGAGATTTTTTTATTAGCATGGTATATGAAGAACATGATCAAGTCTTATTTATAAATTTAGTTTTAGTGTAATTACTACAAACATAAAAAAATTTATCCCCAAATGTATGCTATTTGCAAATGATATAGTTCTAATTATTCTATCAATAACAAAGGTTAAATTTTTATGCCTATTTTTTGCATATTTTTTTTTTTAAATTGTGCAATTTGAAAGTTTCTTTTTCACAAAAAAACAAAGTCTTTGGATTGTGTAATTTGAGAGTGACTTTCAAATTGTACAATCTAAAAATCATTTTTTGACTTTTAGATTGTGTAATCCGATAGTAGCTCCTGATTACACATCTAAGCTATTTTCTTCATTGAGTTCATCCATAACACAACACAAAGATAAGGATGACAGTGCCGACAAGGAGGTGACAACGACAAGGGGACGATGATGGCAAGGGATGACGACAGTAAGAGAACAATTTGGTCTTTTAACCACTCTCATGGTGCACATGGAAACTATGGTGTAGAAAGAAATAGCCAAAAATCTACAAATCATTGTTGTTGAAATGAAAAAAAAAAAATGACTATTGTCAAACACACACTTTCTTTCTGCACTCCCATAATTTTCAAAATTTCAGATACATTCTTATATAAATAAATGTGTTGAATGGATGTGTTGGCCGTGGGAATATTTGTATTGTAGTGGTGGTTGGTGATGATTGTGCGTAGTGGTGGTGGCAGGTGGCTGTGGTTGTTGGTGCCTCAGGTTTTGATGAGTTTTGGTTTTGATGAGTTTTGTTGTTTTTCATTTTTGAATTTCAGTTATGGTTTGTTGAATCTAGAAACCTCTCATTTCACACAATCCATAATGTAAATCATTAATTGACTTGTATTTTAGAACGGACAATTCGAAATACAAATTTTATATTTTGGATTGTATGTTACATTTTGGATTGTAAAATATGAAATGTATTTCTAAAATGAAATGCATTCTGAATTTTATAATCCAAAATATTATTCCAGATCTATAAATATATTCTAAATTATATCAATTGTATTTGTAATATATTTTGTTTTTAAAATATATTTTAAATTGTAAAATGTAAAGCGTAATTTAGATTTAAAAATACATTCTAGTTTATACCATCCAAAATATATTAAAAAAATATAATATATTTTAGATTATGCAATTTATAAACTTTTAAAAAAAGGAAAACTTGTTCAACCGCTTTGGCGTGTCAATGACTCTAAGGCAGTTAGTTTCTAGCAGTGACAAAGGATCACGCAATGCCTTGTGACCAAAATTGCAAGCAACTAGGAAGGGGGTGCGCGTTACAATGACACAGAAGATTTGAGGGAAAAGAAGAGGATTTTATTTACTTTTCATTAAGGGAATAATCTAGATTTCACCACGCAGATTGAAAACATGGGATGCAGTACCAGGGCTACTTAAAAGCCCAAAACCACTTTCCGATTAGAATTTGAAGAATCACTAATAATTATTTTTTAATTAACTTTAAAACACTCGATATTATTATTTTAATTATTTTTTTATCATTTATTTATAATTTTTTATTATATTATTTTTTAATAAAAGTTGTCAAAAGTATAATTTTGAATTTGAATTTTGTCTAGGAAACATTGTGACCATTCTCGCGTTATATAATTTACAGACATGGAAACTGCATCAGGTGCGTGCTTTTCAAAGTTTCATATGGTTCATATTGATTTGATGTCATCTTCATAATTAGTCAATTAATTAATTATTTTTATAATTAAATAAAGTCGGATTCTGATAATGGATTGGGTGGGAAATATTAAAAAAAAAAAATATCCTGAAGTTGACACAAATTGCCCTTTAGTAAACTTGGACTTTCTTGAGGTTATATAAACAGAACAAAGATTGAACTTATAATTCTAATTTTGTAGTTGCGATGAGGGGACATATTTCTAAATTCTTTCAGATATGCAATTTAATCTACCATTTAACTTTTCTTGAGGGCTAAAGCTGCAATTTGTGTTTTATGGCCGCAGAGGAAAAAAAAATCATATATAATATAACTAATTATAGTGGTCGGACGTGTTGAGGTCCTCGATCCAACACTTAAGCGTAGGAAGCTCGGTTAGATAGGTTATACCAAACTCGGTTTGGGATAAGTATGGACTCAATGACACATTACGAGGTCGGTCCAGATGTTGGGTATTTTATACGAAAAAGATAATTAAAGTAAAAATAATAGAAATACTAGCTTGTTGAAATTATATTCTTGTTGTTTATATTATATTTTTGTTGTTGAAACAAAATTCTAGTTGATGAAAAACGTTGAAGGAATGTCTATAAAAGGGGTTTAAGAGCCTGAGTAAAGGTAAGCTTTTCTGGACCCAATACTTATACATATTTATAGTATGAATGCTTTCACTGACTTGATCGTCGGAGTGTTGTGATCAACGGCTGGAGTCCCCTTTGTCACAAAGCGTCTTCAACTCGGTTCAACACCCAAGCAGAGTTGCTTTCAGCTAGGAGCTCACTTCCAAGTCCGACCGAGGTCAACTGACGAGAACATTTGGCGCCCACCGTGGGGCTCGATAAAACTTGATCCCACCACCCACATTTGCGACTGAGAATTCCACGTGATGAGAAACACGAGGCAAAGACTGTTGGGATCTGAAGGAAGTGAGGCCCCTGCCTTGCGACAATTTATGGAGGCCATGAGGGCCCTTTAGGAGGCAAACGAAGAATACTGACGTGAGCAAGAGCCGATTCGAGAGGAAGCCAAGGTCGAGCAAGAATGGTTGCAAGCTGAAGCTCGAGCCGACCAAGAGCGCCTTTGAGAGGAAACGCAATTGAGTCAAGATTGCCTTATGGCAAAAATCAAGGCCTCTCAAATAACTATGGAGGAGCACGCACAAGCCAATGAGAAGTTACGCAAGACCAACGAGGAACTGTGGAGGAGCTTGCACTGATAGGGTCGACGTCCTGCTCGGGAACGTTCCCCGGATTTATCATCGAGGGATGACCCCAAGTCGTTCTCACAACAAATTATGGACGAGCCTGTGTCACCCCATCACATCATACCCAAGATCACCTTTTTCGCTGGTGTAGAAGATCCTGAAAGTCATCTAAAGGCGTTCAAGGCTCAAATGATCATCTTTGGGGGGTCTGATGTAATTCGATGTAAGATGCTCATGGGTACACTCACGGGGATAGCCCTGCAATGGTTTAGTGGGATCTTGGATGGTCACATCACCTTTTTCCCTCAGTTTTCTAGAATGTTTAAAGAGTAGTTCTCGGCTAATAAGGTCAATCCCCCACGATTGTGTGATCTATTCAATGTCAGACGCTCAAAGAATACTTGAATAGATTTTGTGAAGTCTCAATAAGACTTCAAACTCAGGATGAAGAGATGGTGGTCACCACTTTCGTACAAGGGATGACAGCAAGCCCGTTTAGTGATTCACTAATCAGGAATTCGGCAGAGATGTTATCCAAGGTGCATGAACGAGCTACCTCCCATATCGAGGCTAAAGAGGTCGTGTAGCTCACGGTTGAAGCAACCCAGGCACAAGGAAAATAACCGAGATCATTCCATTAGGAGAAATGAAGCATCCACTGAGAAGAGAACGAATATGTGGTATGTCCCGTATGTCGCCAAGAAGGATGAACCTAAGAAGAAGGCTAGGGAGGAGACGACGATCAGACCCAGATTCCGAGTATCCTCTAAAGAGCTCTTAAGCATGCAAAGGGTAGCGGATAAGCTAAAATTTCCCCAAAAGACAAATCGATTCTTGGGATCACGAGGAGATTCCTGGTGTGACTTTCACAGGGAATTTGGGCATAGCATCGAACGATGCATAGCCTTAAGATACCAACTGGCTAGTTTAGTGAAAGAAGGCTTCTTGAAGGAATATATCGAGGCCAACCAAGAGGAACCAAAAAGAGAGGCTACGACCATGGACCAAACACATGAAACTCTAATCCATGGGGATTTGAACACCATCACAAGAGGATTCTCTGGAGCTGGAAACTCAGTCTCCAAACGTAAACAACATGCGCGAGCGGTGATGTCCCTGTATACAAGGAGGTCTGACCACCCTACAGAGCCCTCCCTCTAATTTACAAGTGCTGACCTGGAAGATGTGTTTCCCCATGAGGATGATACAATGGTGATATCTATTGTCACGATAGGACGAAAGGTGCACAAAGTCCTGATCGACCAAGGAAGCTTGACCGACGTGATGTTCTAGGGAATGTTTACAAATTAGCAAATATGCCATAATCAGTTAAAGCTTTATGATGGTTTTCTGGTCGGCTTTGAAGGAGACTAGGTGGAAGTACGAGGATACGTTGAGCTCAGGAAAACTTTCTCAAATGAAAACGCAGTCGAACGATTACTGTCAAGTACATCGTCGTCAATGCATCTTTCGCATACAACCTGCTTCTGAGGCGACCCTCTTTGAATATGTTGGGTGTAGTAGCCTCAACCACCCACATGAAGATGAAGCTGCCCTCGTCAGAAGGTGGGATAATTACTATAAAGGCCGACCAAAAGATGGCACGAAAGTTCTACGAGAGTAGTTTGAAAAATCGTAGGGGCACTTACGCAATCACCATCCAAGCAAGAGAGCCAAGGTGGATAGCAGAGGCAGACATCAACGATGATAGATGACCTGGGCCTACTGGAGAGGTTCGGGAGAGGGAGATAAAGGGGAAGAAATTCAAGCTCGTTGTGCAAAGAGTTAGAGGATAAAATATTCGGCGTCATCTTGAAGAATATGAACGCTTTCGCGTGGTTATCCGCAAACATGCCTGGAATAGATCCAAATTTTTTATGCCACCGGCTTACCGTGGATGAAAAGGTCATGCCCGTGGTATAGAGATGAAAGAAATTCAATTATGAGAAATGCCTCATCATCTGTGAAGAAACTCGTAAACTTTTCGTTGTTGGCCACATAAGGGAGATCCAATACCCTGAATGGTTGGCGAATGTCGTATTGGTGAAAAAGAAAAATGGGAAATGGAGGATGTGTGTTGACTTCACTGATTTAAATAAGGCTTTTCCCAAAGACTCTTACCCTCTACCGAGCATAGACTTCTTGGTAGACAACGCTTCGGGATGTCGGCTGTTAAGTTTTCTATATGCATTTTAGGGGTACAATCAAATTCGTATGCATCCGAAGGACGAGAGTAAGACATCTTTTATGGTTGAGGTCGTCGTTACTGCTACAAGGTCATGCGATTTGGCCTAAAAATCTAGGGTGACCTACCAAAGGCTCATGGACTGGTTCCTTTCAACAATGCTCGGACGAAATGTTCAAGCATATGTGGATGACATGGTTGTCACGTTGGAAAGGGAAGACCAACATGTTGCCGACCTAGAGGAGCTATTCACAACAATAACAAAGTACAATCTAAAGCTTAATCATGATAAATGTGTGTTCGGAGTAGAAGCAAGGAAATTTCTTGGCTTTCTGCTAACTGAAAGAGGTATAGAGGCAAACCTTGACAAATGCACAACGATCATAAAGATGAGAAGCCCAGCTAATGTGAAGGAAGTGCAGCAACTAACCGGGTGCATGACCTCCCTATTCCGTTTCTTGTCAGCCAGTGGAGATAAAGGGTATTCTTATTTCCAATGTCTTAAGAAAAACAATCGCTTTGCATGAACTAGTGAATGCGAAGAAGCTTTCGCTAACTTAAAGGAATACCTGGCTAGTCCCCCCGTTCTCGGGAATCCCTATACTTCTCTATTTTTTTTATAACAGATCGGGCTATCAGCTCGGTCATTTTGCAAGATCAGGAGAAGATCCAGAAGCCAATCTATTTTGTAAGCAAGGTGCTACTGGGACCAAAGACTCAATATCAAGCTATCGAGAAAGCTGCCCTAGTTGTGGTGTTCACAGCCTGACAACTTTGCCATTACTTTCAAAGCTCCACTGTGATCGTAATGATTGACCTACCTATCCGTAAGGTCTCCAAAAGCCCGATATTGCAGGTCGGATGGTCCGTTGGGCGATTGAGTTGTCCGAGTTTGACATATAGTATGAACCTCGAGGGCCAATTAAAGGTCAGGTATATGCAAACTTTATGGTAAAGCTTTCACCCAAGGACTCCCAGCCTGATCCTAACGATTTTCAATGGGGCTTTCGGTTGATGGGTCCTCCAACCAACAAGGGAGCGGAGCTGAAGTCATTCTAGAAGGACCAAACAGGCTCTTAATTAAATAAGCCCTCAAGTTTGCATTCAAGGCAAACAACAATCAACCTGAGTGTGAGGCCTTGATAGCAGGAATGTTGCTGGCAAAGGAATTAGGAGCTCAGAGCTTGTTGATGAAAAGCGACTCACTGCTCGTAACCGAGCAAGTCACAGACGAGTATTAGGCTAAGGACCCTCAACTTGCCTCATACCTCTGGTATGTGAGGATCTTAAGAGCTTCTTTCTCTGCGTTCAATCTTGTTCATATTCCTAGAGAACAAAATTCTCGAGCAAACCCATTGTCTAAGTTAGCTAGCTCGGGAAAAGGAGGTCAACAAAGGTTGGTAATCCAGGAGACTTTGAAATCACCGAGGACAACTGCAGAAGGGCTATCTGAGGTTGACCATCTGGAAGTCGTAAAGATAAGCCTAGAGAAAGGGAGAAAGCATTGATCGATGATTCAAGAAACTTTGAAAGTCCCAAGAATAACCATTCATGAGTTGCTTGAAGATGAATCTCTTAAGATCTTGCAGATCATCACCACAGATACTTGGGTAACACCTTATAAGCGTTATCTTGCCGATGGATTACTTCCTACCAAGCTCGTAGAGGCCAAAATTGTCAAGAGGAATTCAGGTCGGTATACCCTAATAGACGGGAACCTATTTCGTCATGGCTATACTCATCCACTTCTTACTTGTGTACGTGAAGACCAATGAACCCGTATAATGGTCGAGCTTCGTGAGGGTGTTTACGACAATCACATTGGTGGACGAGCTCTCTCGTTGAAAGCCATCCGAGCAAGGTAGTATTGGGCGACAAAGAAGGAAGATTGTGGGAGATATGTTCAGCACTGTGAGCAATGTCAGAAGCACGCTGATTGGTGCCATGCACCAGTTGGGGATTTGCGATCAATTTATAGCCCATGACCTTTCCATACCTGGGGAATAAACTTTTTGGGCCCTTTCCCTTTGACCATACGTCAGATGAAGTACCTCATTGTCGTAATCGAGTACTTTATCAAGTGGATTGAAGCTGAGCCGATTGTGCAAATAACTGCTCATAAAGTTCAACATTTCGTATGAAGAAATATTGTGTGCTGCTTTGGGATTCCGGGACACTTAGTATTCGACAATGGAACCCAATTTGCTAGCCAACAATTGGGAAATTGTGCACAAAGCTCGGAATAAAGCAGATATTCACCTCGGTAGAACACTCACAAACGAATGGGCAGGCTGAGTCGGTCAACAGGGTTCTATTGAGAGGATTGAAGAAGAGGTTAGAAAAGGCAAAGGGAAATGGGTCAGAAGAAATTCCAAGAATTATGTGGTCTTATCACACCACCCCACAATCAACAACCAAGGAGACGCCTTTTAGTTTGATATATGGGTCTAATGTCATGATACCAGTAGAGGTACAAGAGAATTCTCCTAGGTTCCCAAGCTTTTTTGTTGAAGAATCCAACGAAGGAAGGAAGTTGAATCTAGACTTGCTGGACGAGGTACGTGATGACGGTCGTATAAACCGGGAAGCCTTAAAGAGAATGGTGGAATTAAAGCACAAGACCAAGACGAAAACTTGGCAGTTTAAGGTTTCCGACTTGGTGATGCGGAAGGTCCACCCCTACCAGATTGAGAACAAGTTGTCTCCAAAGTGGACTGGCCCATTCCGCGTAGTTGAGGTACTAGAAAACAGTGCATATAAGTTGGAAATCCTAGAGGGAGGAGCCATCCCACGAACATGGAACGCAACAAATCTCAAGTTTTATTTCAATTAAGACACTTAGATTTTCATTATTTTCCTTTGAACATTATACTGTTAGAGGTGGACACTCTTTTTCCCTCAAAGGGGGTTTTTTAACGAGGTCACCTAGTAATAAATTTGTTCTTGGAATATGATGTATGAAATAAGTCAACTTGAATTGAATAGCGATGATGACACATGGTGAGACAACTTAGCTCGGTGTAACTACCCGAGTATAGAAGCCCTGTGAGATGAATTTATTTGATGATATATTTGATTTGGCACATGCTAAGATGACCTAGCTCGGTGTAAGTACGATTACCCGAGTATAGGCGCCCTGTGAGACAGATTTATTTGGTGAGTTATTTGATTTGGCTCAGGGTAAGACGACCTAGCTCGGTGTAAGTACGATTACCGAGTATAGGCGCCATGTGAGATGAATTTATTTAATGAGTTATTTGATTTGGCACATGGTAAGACGACCTAGCTCGTTGTAAGTACGATTAACCGAGTATAGGCGCCCTGTGAGATGAATTTATTTCATCAGTTATTTGATTTGGCACATGGTAAGACAACCTAACTCGGAATGAATGAAGTCAACCAAGTATAAGTGATGTGAGTTGATTTTAGACTTGTCCATTTTAATGGTGACACTTTGTTTATGATTTGAATTTTAACAATTAAGGTGTGAGACCTAGAGAAGATTCCCATTGGACACGAACTTAACCAAGTGGTTAAGTAAGTGTGAAGGTTCACTTCCAAAGGCAAAAGAAAAAAACATAAGATATGGTGAAGATGATGATGTTTGCGGAAAATGAAAGAACATAAAAGGATGCAATTAGTATGAAGAGGATCGAATGGAAAAAGAAACAAAACACAAGAACACAAAGGGAAATAATGGTGCAAAGGAAGATGAAATGGAAAAGATGAAGGATAGGAGTGCTTAGGGAATGGAAGAACACGCCACATGGAGTGTGTGGGATCTCCAAGATAAGTGATGGGGGAGACCTCTTGAAGAGCTCTCACTCTTACAAGATAAGACCAAAGAAGAGAGAACACAAGTCTCGCTCACAATTTGTGTAGAGTTTCTTTTCTATTTCAAATTTCAATGTTCCAATACATGGAGTAAGGCACCCTATTTATAGGAATGGGTGCCTTGGAAAACAAGATAAGCAAGGGTAAGATGGTCTTTGAGGGAGGGGCGGCCAAAGGGGTTGACTAAGGTCAAAACCGCCCCTTTGGCTAGGTCTTCTAGAAGTTAGGTCAACTTTCCTAAACCTAGATGCCTTGTCTTAAAAAGTGAGCTTTGTACAAGCCCATTTCGCTAATAACCCTCCCTTTTATGCGATATTAACCTACTATAGCCTATCTTGCTATTTGGACCCCTAAAGTGAGTCCAAATTATTTACATGTTTTATTTTTAAGAAAACTAGAAGAAAGGACATTTGGTGTTTTGGTCTATGCCCAGTTCTTCCTCTGGTGAGTTCCGTTAGATCTATGATGGGGTCTTGACTTGATTGTTGAGATGACTGCTCATAGTGTGAATGGTCTCTTGAGTCCTTGGTCATCTTCTTGTTTACTTGGATTGTATCAATAGGCACCCTGTGAGATGAATTAATTTGATGAATTATTTGATTTGACGCATGGTAAGACGACCTAACTCGGAATGAATAACGTCACCCGAGTATAGGCACCCTATGAGATGAATTAATTTGATAAATTATTTGATTTGGCCCATGGTAAGATGCCCTAACTCGTATAAGCATGACTACCCTAGTATAGGTGCCCTACGATAAGTGTTAGTCAAAGAAGCTTTAACAATTACACTAGTGAAGTTTTATTGTCATATCATGATTATTATTATACTTATTAGTATGATTATTGTTAGATATTATTATATATAATTAGATATTATTTGATATTATGAGATATTATAGATATTGTTAGATATCTCATATTTATGTAATGGGCTTAGCCCATATGTTTCTTTTCCTATATAAACAT
>Ga0123342_1008491_pt1 | contig 12877 bp, 7 predicted proteins | sample Turbeawhitnodule_FD_89960 | JGI IMG/M metagenome (GOLD analysis project Ga0123342, IMG submission 89960) | Root nodule microbial communities of legume samples collected from Mexico - Turtle bean Mexico white nodule | ecosystem: Host-associated > Plants > Roots > Nodule | place: Mexico: Nepantla...
CTGGGACCTTCTATCTTTATCTTTTTAGCTCAAATCATTCATCTTTAATCTAAATCTCCAATCTTCCTTAGAAATCTGCAATTAACACCAAATTTGGGAATAAAATACTCTTATTCAAATAAAAATCATAAAAAATGTAAAAAGGTATAAATTCATAAAGTAGGGATTTTTTTTTAATGTAAATTAGCAATAAATCCTCATAAGTGTCTATATTTTAATATGAAATATTACTGAAATTAGACACTTATCAGTGATTTCCAAAGAGGAACATCAGTCAAATCAGATGAGAAACCAGTCAACATACAAAGGTGCAAACACAGATAAACAATCGGTTACTTCACATAAATAACTAGTTGAAATTTTGTATCAGAGTTTTCAACAGTTTGAAATTTTCAAATTTAAACCAGTTAAACAGTTATAGCAACAATGTTCAAAGCAGTAATAAGTATAGGTAAATAAGAACATTACAGAACCCAATCTTCTCCCCCTATTTGTCTTATCAAATAGACAAAAGGAAGAATTAAAACATCATAAAAGAAAAATAAAATTGCTCAGAAATTTAAACCAAAAAATTAGAAGGAAGGATTGTTCTCCCTTTCAAATTGTAGTTCCATAATCTGATTCTGAACCACTTCTATTTGTTCATCTAGGGTTGAAAAACGTGAATCCATATGATTAAACCTTGACTCACACAAATCATGGAGATTCCTTTTATTCTCAGCAAATGTGTCCATGCGGTTAATCATCAATCTTTCAAAAGGAGGCATTGTGATCATTCTTTTTCCCATGTAAGCATCATTGTAACCAACCTCTTGAGTCTCAGCAGCAGGTTCATCTTGTGTTGTTTCATCTTCAGGCTCATCCCCATCATTGGTTCCACTTGGGCGAGCTTGATCACCATCCTTGCTCACCCATCTCCCACCAATTTTAGTAAACCCCATTTTGCTTAGGGATCCACTGTTAATCTCACTTGAGCGTTTGATAATTTCGGCTATCTCCCCTTCTAAGTCCACTTCAAAATAGTGAAGAAATTTAGAGAATAAAATTGCATAGGGATAGTGAAAGTCACATAACCTCACGGATTTTTGCATATGCTCCTTGATAGTATGGATCCAATTGATCTTCACTTTATTCATGATGCAATAGATCAGCAGGAGGTCTTCCTCAGAAATAGTGGAGTGATTACTCCCCCTAGGTGTGATGATCCATGACACTATGAAGGCTATGAGCCTTTCATCAAGCTTTAACCATCCAACTAAAAAATTTCTCACTTTGGAGAGGTGATTCTAGAGACAACTTTTGTAGAACTGCATTTTGTTGAATTCTTCAACAATTCCTAGGTTTCCTCTGTTGATCCTCAGCTCAGATAATTTCAATCCAGCCACAGTAGCCCATACTTCATTTGTGATGACCATTTCTACACCTTTCACATGAGAAATAAGTGAGTCACCATTGAATTGAAGGTTAGTGTAAAATACATTCATCAAATCTGGATAAATGTTTCCACTTAGCTCAAGAAAACGATTCAACGTTTGTTCCTTGAGTAAGCTCCTCACAGTATTCAGATTTTGCTGCTTCATTCATGTAAAGGAGACAAACTTGGGTGTACTGACACTTTTCCTACTAGTTTCATGTAGGTATTTGTCAATCAATTCTGATTCTCCAGAGAACCACCCTTCAAGCTTTCTACCACTCCTAACAGCCCTGGTTTTCATCCTTTTAGTAGATGGAGGAGTTCTAGCCATAGCTTAATTCATAAAGGAACTTTTGCACACTGCAGAGAAAACTTTAGAGTAGAGGAAAAAAAAAGAACAACAGATTGTTTGTGTGTAAAACAACAGCTAATTGCAATCCTTATATAGCCATAACACTTGGTCAAATTTGGCACTATGTGGGTTGTTTTCCACACAAAAAAATATGTTTTTGTCAGTCAAACAGAAAGTACAGATACTCACATGTTGATTTGACCAAACTTTAAAAGCAACTTTAATTTCCAAGATAAGAAGAATCTGATTTATTAAGAGCAGTTATAGCATAGTCAAATTGGATTCAAACATGTAATTAATACAATATTGACCACATATATCATTGGGTTTGAACAGAATTACAAATCAGAACTTAGAAATTAAAAATAGTTTTTCTCAGTGCTGACAAAGAGAAAACAATCGGTTGAAATTCTGCACTGATGAAAATTTTTGAGAAAACCATATTTTCAATAATCATGTTATATTCAAACATCAAGGTTTATAATGTACACAGGTTGTATAAGGAATAGATGAAATACAAGGTAATTATAATCCAGGCATATAAAACAAACATTGAATTGGATTTAAGAGCCAATGTTTCAACAAAGAGAAGAACAAGAAAATTATCCTCAGATTATAGTTACACAAATGTAAGCAGATCATAGAATCAGGACAAGGCTTTGACTTGTACACAAATCTTCTTGAGATCTTGTTCTTTCTGACCCTTCAAGTAGAGTCAAAAATCTGCAAAACAGATTTTCTTAAATCACAAGGTTTGATCCCTTAAAGAACTTGGGACCCTCTGTGTTAGACTTCTCTTTGGAACCATCAAAACATCTCGGAATCCATTTAAATATCCCTTTAGGCACAAGAGATTTTCGAAACCTGCAATACCTAACTGAATGACCTTTCTTCATGCAATAGAAGCATGTAACAACCGGTTGAATCAACCTTTTAACCGATTGTTTTTCTGGTGCAGTTGAAAAAGGTTTTGAAATCTCATTTCCTTTGCTTTGAGGATAAAAACCTAAACCAGCTTTTCCAAAAACACAATTTTGAGATGCAAGAACATCTTCAAAGTTGGATTTTCCAGTTGTAAGTTTGTCCAAGGTTTTCAAAAGATAGTGAATCTTTCTTTCAAGATTTTCACAATTTTCACAAACTTTTGACTCACAACTGCAAGATGAGTTTTTGTAAATTAAATCAAGGTTTTCAAAATCTTCTTTTGTTTTTCCCAACTCTTCATCCAAAGACTTGACTCTGTTTTCCAGCCAGTTATTTAAACCTTTCAACTGGTTGTGAGAAAGTGTCAATCGATTAGCTTCTTCATGAGTTTCATTAAAAGCTTCAAGCAATTGATAATAGTTGTTACCTTTGATTGAAGATGATGAACTCATGTTGCTGGACACAGATGCTCTAACGCACAAATTTGCTTCTTCATCGTCAGAAGAGCTTGAGGATGAAACTTCATTGTCATCCCATGCCACATATGCCTTTTTAGCTTTTCCCCTTTTCTTATTTTTGAAATCTGCTCTTTCTTTGATTTCATTGTTTGGGCATTCTGCCTTGATATGACCCTATTCACCACAACCATAGCAAGTGTACTTATTAATATTAAAATCATTAGGTTTCTTTTAACCATACCTTTTTGAAGCTTGACTTTTCTTCTTTAAGAACTTGATGAATTTTCTTGATAACAAACTCATGGTGTCTTCATCACTTCCACTTGAGTCTTGTTGTTTATGATTGCAAGCTTTGGTTGTTATCCCCTTGTTGTGTTTGTCCTCACTTTCTTGGACAACAAGCCTATTCATTTCGAGATCGTGTTCCCTAAGCTTACCAAACAATGATGCAGCAGTCATTGACGTTAAATCTTTCGATTCTGAGATGGCAGTGACCTTTGGCTGCCATGTTCTATCAAGATATTTCAATATCTTGATGTTCAGCTCCTCCTTGTCAAAAGTCTTACCTAGACTCATCAAGTGATTCACTATGTGAGAGAACCACTTCTGCACATCACAAATGGTCTCTCCCTTCTGCATTCTAAAGAGTTCATACTCTTGAATAAGAGCATGCTTTTTGGCTCGCTTAACATCGTTTGACCCTTCATGTGTGACTTCAAGAATGTCCCACATTTCCTTTGTTGAGCTACACTGTGATACCCTGAAAAATTCATCACAACTCAAGGAAAAGGTTATTATATTCTTAGCAATCCAATACTTGGCTTTTTTACTTTCAATCTTAGTCCAATCAGATGAAGGTTTATCAATTAAAACCTCATCTCTTTTGACTTGAGGTATAAAGGAACCATTTTCAATTGTTTCCCAAATACCCTTATCAGTTCAAATGCATAAAGATTTTCATTCTCACATTCCAAAACTGGTAATTGACCCCACAAAACAGTGGTAGCCTATTTATGGAAGCACCTTCCCCAAAAGGCAACTTGTCAGCCATGTAAAAAGATTTTTCAGAAAGAAAAACAGAAACCTGAATATTTTTCAAGAACCTAACTCTTGATGCCAATTGTAATAATTGATGGCTAAAACAAGAGGGGTGAATTGTTTGTCAAAGATTTTCGCAAAACTTGATTAAGAATGAACTTTTATCAAACAACCACATATAAGAAATTAAGGAAATCAATCAACCAAAGATACAAAAACTGTTTTCAAAATTTTAACCGATTGAAATTTCGTTTTAATTGGTTGCTTATATCAGCGGCAGAAACAGAATTAACACAAACAGTTATAAGGAGTAAGAGATAAAGAGATTTACAAATAACTTTATATTGGTTCACTCAATCTTTGAGCTACATCCAATTCTCAGAACAACTTTTGAGTTCCACTAGTAATCAAATCCAGATTACACCAACACACCACAAAGAGGTGACCTTGAAAACCACAAGACCCACACACCCTCTTTGCAACACCACACACCTCAAGTCAGAATACCCTTTGAGTTTGCAGGATTTCACACACACTTACAGTTAATGAAATTACAATTACAAGAACCTTGAAAGGAATAGAAAACACATGAGATTATACAAACCAGGAAGCCCTATGATCAGATCTTGTATCAGTTCAAAGCTTTAACAGCAATCTTGCAAATCTTCTGGAAACTTCTTTCAAAAACAAATCACAATCTCTCTTTGATCTCAAATCTATGTAGAAAACTTGTGTATTTTGATTTGAAAGAAAGGCTATATTTATAGCACTTGAAAACTAGTCGTTCAAGGCAGCATTGATGAGTTAAAACAGTTTTGATCACATTCAAAACAGTTAAAATAGGTTTTCAAAAAACTGTTATGAAAACACACAATCAACCTGTTGAAACCACGATTTAACCTGTTGAATTGGTTAGTCAGTTACATAACCAAGTCAAAAACAGTTTCAAAACCTTTAAGCTGGCTAAGTGACAAACAACCGATTATATCGATAATTCAACTGGTTGTTTTCCCTTTGCTTGGAAAAAACACTTTGTTTCTTTAAAACAGATTGGTCAAGCTTTGTGCAAGGATTAAGAACTGATCTTTACATAGATTCTAAATATTCTAATCTAAACTCAAACCAAAAGCAGCACAGTTTCAAGCTTCATCTTGGATTTGAAACATCGAAGCTCCCATGCTCAACAACGCAGAATTTAAGTTTTCTCGTTGCTTGTGGGTCCTGGATAATTTTGGTCGAATGTGTATTTTGACTTGCGGATATTATTATCCAGACGGTGGTTTTTTGGTTTCGAATGTGTGTTATCCGAAAGTGTCATTTTATGTTGCGGATGTATGTTCGGAAGCTTTTTTTGTAGAGCTTAATTCCGGAACACATATAACTATTCTGGATGTGTATATCTGGAATTCAAAATCTAATTTTGGATAATTTTATCCGAAAATCATTTTCCTATTACGGACATTTGCGTTCGGAACTTATATTTCTGTTACAGACGTCCAGAACTCAACTTTCTCTGCACCTCAGTACTGTTTTTCAAAATAAAGAAGACAAAGACAGAATGAGGTTTTAAAACTTTGGTTGAGTGCCAGTCAAAATTGATTTGGTGCAGGAAGCAATTGTCAGTTTAAATCTCATTGCATTCTCCACTCCCATGTTTATAAACCTACATATAGGAATGATAATGTACATCCGTTTCGTATTGGTTTATTAAACTTTTGGTTAACAAATGTGGGTTAACTGAACTCGTCCCAATTTGGTTTGATTTTATTGGTCTACTTTACTTAAGATGTGAATCATAAGTTTGTGAGTTAACTTATATAAAAAATTAAATGTAAATTTTTAATAAATTTATTTTTTATTTGTTAAATTATTTTTTTTTATTTAGATGAATTAAGTAAATGATTTCATAATATTATTCTCACGACACGTGCATAATAAGATATAAGTAAAATAATTATTATGATGTTCTGATTTTCAATGAAATTTAGATTTTAATTCTACAAATAAAGTGATTGATAGAATATTTTATTAAATATAAATTTTTTTAAGGTAATACATGTAGACACGTGATTATTATTCTAATTGAAAAATAGTATAAAATAATATCTATCTCATATATATATAATACTATATTTAAATTTTATTATAAAAATGACTTAAGTCCGACTACTATATTGGATGAATATTGAAACATAAACAATATATGCATTTCAGAACAAAAACTCACTATTAAATATAAAAAAAAAAAAAGTCATCAAGCCAGTTTCATGAAGGTGTTATGACTTATGGATTGAGGGAGTTTCTTCCAACAGTCCATACTTCAAAAAATACTTAAATTATTCTTTGACATTTTTCATTGAAGCTTTTTTCTTAAATTTTGAAATGTGGAATCCGAAGACTTCCAAGGTTATAGAATCTTGTACAATTCAGAAATTTTATCGGAATACAAATTTGTATTTTGGATTGTAGAATATGGGATGGATAAATTTGGAATTTTATAGAGAATGAGGATGCATGAAGAAATTATGGGGGTACAAAAGAAATTTCTAGAATTTTAATATATGTGGATTATGCGGGGCCAGACTCTTTGTCCCGCATTTGGCTCCCGCGGACTACAAGTTATGCGGGATGGGCCTAAGCGGCAAGCGAGTTAAAATAGACAGTTTGCCCCACATTTTTTCTTATTGAGCCATGGCCTGGTCGCACTGCCCACTCCGTCCCTCACTTGGCTTTTGCGGGCTACGGGTTATGTGGGACGTGCCTAAGTGAGTCAACAAGTTAAAATAGATAGTCTACTCCACGTTTTTACTTATCGGGTCGTAAGCTAGTTGCACGACCTGTCATGTATATCCATTCCTACCTCCACCCCTATGAGAGGGTGAAATGACTAATCTATCTTTGATAAAAAAACATTTTGGATTGTATTTTTTAGTATGTATATATGTTTTAGAATATTCAATCATAATTATTAATACATTTTGGATTACATAATATGATAATTTATTCGGAAATGCACATTCGAAAAATGTATTATGGAATATACAATCCATAATGTATTAATATATTTTGGAATATATAATTTGACATGTAATTTCAGATTCAGAAATTCATTTTAGAAATGCATTTTGGAAGTGCATTTTAGAAATGCATTCTAGAATTGCATTCTAGAATGTTTCATCTGGAATGTATTAATATATTTTTGGATCTAAAAATATATTTTAAAATAATGTACAATCTATAATATATTAATATATTCAAATTGTACATTTTGCAATGTATTTTTGGATCTAGAAATATATTCTAATGCACATTATAAAGTACATAATTTTTGAATGGTAAAATCAAATTTTCAATTTTTATGTAGGTGCAAAATGGAACGCCCATATTTAAATATAGAATCCAAAGAAAAACAAGCAATTTCTTCCTACACCTCTATGATTATTTTAATTCTAAAAATACACTACTGAATTTGTATTCCAAATTAAAATTATTTTCTAAATTCATAAATGACTTTCATTGTAAAATTTGGAATACAACTTTAGAAATCATTCCAGAATATAAAATTTGAAATAAAACTTTGTATTTGAATTCTAAAATTCAAAAGTGATTTCCTGGATTCAGAAATGAATGGAGAAATTAGACTTAATTTTTAATTTTATTAAAGATAAATTTAACTTTTAACTAAAAATATTGAGATAAAAAAAAAAGCTATGAAGATGGAAGAAGCAATTATCAGAAAAACAATTAGAAGTTGTAATCATTAGCCCAAAAAAGATTAACTAAGCCCAATGAAACTTGAAATATTCACTTTCCATATTAAGAAATAAATGGTCATTTTTTCCTGCATTTACATGATTTCTACTGCACAATTATGAGATGCTGGAATGAGTATTTTGGTTTTGTTAAAAGTATATTTTATATTTATTTTCACGAAATAAAATCCAAAATAAATTTTAAAATCCGTAACTAAGTGTATTCTATTTCCCTATTGTTTATGCTTTGCGCCACTGTTATAAAAGATGGCTATGAGGATTTGCACAGGCACAGGTGGGATTGGCATGAAAATAATGTGTTTAGGGTTTAGGCCGCTGATGTGATTAAAATATATTTAACGTTTTGAATAAAGATGAATTGGAAAAATATTTAAATTTTTTGGGGTGTAGTTTGTAATCAGGGAGTGCACTAAGAAATGGCCTGAATAAAAGAGGCTAAGCCCAATGACATTTTACAAGTTTACTACCATTTTAAATTAGTAGTTTCTTCCTGCACCCCCAAATTTTCTGCCTGCACCCCCACAACTTTTTAAATTTCAAAACTGACATTCACCTTTTATTTGAAATTGGGATTTGGAGTGTGCTACGGATTCATCAATCCGGAAGTGAATCATGTTACTTTCTGGATGAGGGGGTGTTTTGGAAGCAAAGTTTGTATAAATTGTTAATTTTCAGATTGTTGAATCTGGAAGCCTATTTCTATTATAGATTGGTGGATCCGGAATTATTTTTTTCAATTATGAATTTTTGAATCTGAAATGCATATTTTGAATTATGGATTGGCATATTCAAAATGGTTTTTTTAATTATGGATGTTCTGCATTTTTTATTTTGGATTAACACTGTCATTCATGTACTACCGAGAGCATCAATATGGGAGGTTATCAAATGTGCCATTCCAAAATTTTACCAAAAGCACCAATCCGAAATTTGGTAAAATTTCGTAATCCAAAATGCAAAAAAAAATAAATGTACAGTTTTTATATAGGAATATTTTTGTCTTTGCACATTGTGGGGTGAAGAAAGAAAAATGTAGGGGTGGATGAAGAAGAAACTGCCTATTCAATTCTATGGCATAACATGCCAGTAAAAGTTAATATCTGATTGGCAACGGTCCTTTTTTATTCAATAGAAAGTAAAGTAATATAAATTTATTATAAATTTCAGTATGTTAAATGTATATGTAAGTATAAAGTAATATTTAATTTCAATTTGGATATAGTAATTACACTCAACAAATTTTTTCAAAATAATAAATTTAATTTACTTTAAATTTGAAAGTCACAGTATACTCGTAATAATAATAATTAATAAAAAATATTTCAATTTTCTTGTAATAATTTTCGTAATTTATAATAAAACGTGGTTTAATTTGAAGTTAAAGATATTAACAATTCATAACAATAATAATTCAATTTTTTTAAATATATATACAATCACACTCTCATAAACTTGAGTATGGAACTACACAGTGAGGGGAAGAAAAAAATGTAAAAAGAGTGTTTATCAATAGAGTAAAGAGAATGAGTAATTCGTTATTTTAAGTGAGTGCTCGTATATTTTGTAACATACAAATGAATTGATTAAATAGATAGAAAATAAGAAAGATAATATTGTTTTTTAAGTAAAAAAATTTCTTTTTATTTCTTAATTTTATGTTGGTTTTCTCTCCTTCCTTGTATTTCTTTCTTTTTGAAAATGTTGCTAGAATAATATTTGGATGGAAACCTTGTCGGATAGAATTAAGATGAGGTTTCGTATCTAAATCTATCTATAGTTAATATAGTTGAAGGAAACACAAATAGAAGTTTTTTTTACACGTGTCATAACAAGGTTTTTTGGAAAAAAAAATTCTAAACAAAATATATTAAAACAGGAATAAGATAATGTGTTACTCATATGTAAGGGTGGTTATGGATTGGATTTTCAAAAACCTAATCCAAAATTCAAATATTTGAATGAAATTTAAAATCCAAATCCAAATGTTTGGATAGGATCTTAAATCCAAATCCATATTTTTTATAAATTTATATAATATCAAAAAATTATTAGTATAATATAATTTAATTTTTTATGATAAAGATTTATTATTAATTTTCTTAATGTTAAGCTTATGTTTTTAATTAATTATTAATTTTAATATTTTATAGTAGGTTAACATTTTTTATATTTACGCATATATTATTTATTTAATATATATTTAAATAAGTAAGTTTGATTTTAGGGGAAATTTTTTATCCTTATTTTATTTTCAATTATATCTATTCAGATAAAATATAAATTAAATAATTTTAATATGTTTAATTTAAAATTTTCGTATTATGCATATTTTACTTTTGAAAAAAAAAACTTAATAAAAAATTACTCCGTTATTTTTATTAAGGTAAAACATTCTCTATTTTTTATTTTTTTGTTATAAAAATTATTTAATTTTTAAAATATTAAAATAAATTATATAAAAGGGATTATTTTTCACTGATGTCAATTCAGTAGAAAAAAATTATTTTTTTAAATTCTAAAATGAATACCCTTTTGATGAAAAACAAAAAATTAATATTTTTTTTTCATGTATTTTTTTTTCTCTACATTTTTGTAAAATAAAAAAAAAAATTGTTAAAATTTACCTGTGCCTCAAGCGTTCACGTTATAATGGTTTGGAATAATTTATGTGACAACATTTCCAGCAACTATAACCATGGTTTGAAATAATTTGTGGTTAACTAACCTTTGAGCATGAAGAACTAAAATCTTGTAGTACATTTCACATTGTGACCATGCAATGAATATGGATTGGATATTTGGATTATCCATTTTCTAAAATCTATATAAATAAAATGAAACTCTGATCTGGAAAAGTTTTAAAATATGGACCAAAATCAAAATCAGATTTAAACAAATGGATTTTGAAATGGATTGGAGCAGTTTAAAGACAGAGCAATTTATTTTAATTGGATTTTTGCACACCCTTACTCATTTGGGCAATTTTGGAGCTTCATTGCCTACAACTGGCCAAAGCATCTACGATCCTTCTTGCTTTAATGACACACAGTTGACCCAATTCTGAATGGAGGATTAGGGTTTTAATTTGGGTGATTTTTTGCAACTGTGTTTGCAGACGAATTTGCAGCAGCAGAAGCACAAAGCACATAAACAAGGTAAAGTTTTTTTAATTTGAAATTTGATTTTGCATGAATTCTACGTCGTTTTTATTCTACATATACCTCTCCTCCTAAACTGATTTTGCATTGTATTGAATATCCATTTTCTTTTGTTTCTCATTTGATTTTTCGATGCATTTGATATTGGTTTTCATCAGGTTTCGTTGTTTCTTTCGTTGTATTCTCATTCATGTTCTTCATATTGTTGTATTCTGGACTCATTTCGCACTACATCTTATACTGCATTCAATATACATTTTCTTCCGAAAAGGAAAATGGACTATGAATACAACAATCTATAATCTAACTATACATTAAGGAACACAAATTATTGAATGTTCGTACCAAGAAATCCAACTATAGATTGACCAATTATGATTATACATGTTGAATGAACGGGACACTACATATCTTTGTTGAACGAATGGGACACTACTTAAATCAAGTTCATTAACAAAATGAAGTTAATTATAAATCAAAAGGAAAATGCAGAATGGACAGTGAATGCAACAATCTATAATCTAACTATACATTAAGGAACACAAATGATTGAGTGTTCATACCAAGAAATTCAATTATAGATTGAGCAGTTATGATTATACATGTCGAACGAACGTGACACTACATGTTTTTGCCGAACGAATGAGACATTACTCAAATGACGTTCCTTAACAAAATGAAATTAATTATAAATGAAAAGGAAAATGCATAATGGACTGTGAATATAACAATTTATAATCTAACTATACATTAAGGAATACAAATGATTGAATGTTCATACCAAGAAATCCAATTATAGATTGAGTAGTTATGATTATACAAAACTTTTAAAAATAAATAATTTGAAACAATCCAAACCTTCAAGTCCACACTTTAAAAAAAACATTAAATTCAATTTTTTGTTGCAACAAACAAATTAATTCTTTAAATGGCTAACATCTAATTTATAATCACAAATAACATTTTATCCTTTTTTACCTACCTGTTTATTATTACTTTATTTACTCCAAAATTGTATCATTTTGTTCATAATTAAACAATTTTTCTATGCAGATTACATAAATAAGTTCATCATTATCTAATTTCAAATCTAATGAAGTTTGTAGTTTTTTTTCATTATTTATAGGATTTTCTTTTTTACCTCAACCAGAGTTGTTTTGTTGGTTGTATTAGGGAGGTTTCTTGTTTGCAGTCGATCAAGGAAAGTTTTATCATGGGAGGTTTTAGCCTTGTTAGGCTAAGATATCTCGGGGAGAGGTTTGTTTTGTTATCTTGTGACGACGATGGAGTTCTTGGGAGGCTTATTGCTGAGAACAAAGCTTGGTTTCATGGATTGTTTTCATCGGTTGTCCCTAGGGACGGTTCTTTTGCAGTTAAAGAAAGGTTTGCCTGGGTTCAGTGTAGAGGTATCCCTCTACAGCTTTGGAGCACTCTGTGTTTTGTTAGTATTGGGGCTATCGTCAGGGAAGTTGTCCAAATAGATGAAGCAACTTTGGAAAATGAAATATTAGAGTTTTCTCGTTTTCGAGTTAAGTTACCGGTTGCCAGTTCGGTTACACTACAAGAAAAACGCGAATTACATACAGATTATTACATACGGATCAAAATCCGTATGTAAAATCAACATTACATACGGATTATTATATTATCTATTAGTATGAATCAAATTTAATATATGTCATACTCATAGTCATCATATTACCTATTACATTAAAATCAACTATCATATTAATTATTATTTTACGATCATATTGACTTAA
>Ga0123342_1008492_pt1 | contig 12877 bp, 8 predicted proteins | sample Turbeawhitnodule_FD_89960 | JGI IMG/M metagenome (GOLD analysis project Ga0123342, IMG submission 89960) | Root nodule microbial communities of legume samples collected from Mexico - Turtle bean Mexico white nodule | ecosystem: Host-associated > Plants > Roots > Nodule | place: Mexico: Nepantla...
GGTTATTGTGTCTCCATTGGTGATAACTTGATCTCTTGGAAGAGCAAGAAACAAAGTGTTGTGGCAAGATCTAGTGCAGAAGCAGAATATAGAGCTATGGCATCGGCTACTTGTGAGCTTATTTGGCTTAAACAATTGCTTAAAGAATTGCAATTTGGAGAGGTCATTCAAATGACACTTATATGTGATAATCAGGTTGCTCTTCATATTAGCTCAAATCCAGTTTTTCATGAAAGGACCAAATATATTGAGATTGATTATCATTTCATTCGAGAAAAGATTATATCGGGAGATATCAAGACTGAGTTTGTTAATTCAAATAATCAATTAGCAAATATTTTTACTAAACCCTTACAAGATGTAATACTTGTACTCTCATTTGGTCTTTATCATTTTCAAATATATAGTATGTCCTCATCCATGCGTTTAGTACAAATACAATGTCTGCATGATGAGTTTCAGCCATCCTAATTGCTTATCACTTTCAATTATATATTAATAGATATTATGAGATATTGTTAGATATTTCATATTTATGTAATGGGCTTAGCCCATATGTTTCTTTTCTTATATAAACATAACCTAACACAAGGGAGTGACCCTATTCTTTCTTTTCCTTTAATAAGTATCTTTGACTGAATTTCCTCTATTATTTACTTTTATGTAAAAAATTATATAGCTAACCTTAAACAGTGGTAAGGTTTTTGTTAGTATTTACTTTCACGTAAAAAGGAGAACAATGGGTCCTCCTTAAGCAAAAGCATAATAGCAACACAGAGGAGGGGGAGCAGCATAGTCAGGCATCTTCCAGTCTCTCCACATTTCATTGTTTTGCTGATTGGAAACTAGAATGCAAGTGTTGATCATAATTGTGAGTCTAATACTCTGTTTGACATGTATTGAGTCTGTCAGTGCTGTTGTTTCAGTGAGAAAGTTGTTTTTTGTTATAGCAGCAGTACTGTTGGCAAGTGTAACTGTTCTATTAGACAGTTACAGCTAACTTGTAACTAAGCTCTGTATATAGCCTTATGTTAACAAAGTCTCATATTCATCTAGTATCTTTTACCCTTTTCATAATAAGAAATCAGTGTATCAGTTTTCTATCAATAATTGACCGCGTAAGTAAAGTGAATCTCAAGCACAGAGGAAAGCAAAATGCCAGTATATGTCACAAATTGTTGAAATTTAAGATGGGTGTCCAGGATAAGATCATTTGTCAATTGACATTACTGTAAAGCCACAGTTAATGGCTAGAAAAACAGTACCTCATGGTCTCTTGTCTTTCCTTCTCGCTTAAAAAACCCTCCACTGAAAAATTGTAAATTGAAGTATTAAACAACTAAATAAAAAAAATCATGCAATAAGTAAAAAGAAATCTGGAAACAGAAATGTATATGCCATACCTAGTACGACCAGCTGCTGAAAATCGCTCTTGATAATGAACAGAAAGGGGGAAAAAGTCAGATGGTTCACTAGGAACATCATCCAAGCAAACAGTAGTGTACACAATCTACAATAATAAAAACAGCAGCTTGAATTTTCAAAAGAATAAATGCTGAATTTTCCTTTTATGGCAAAAAAACAGTACATTTTCTACTTGAGTAGGCTAATAATATATTTGCAGAATGTACATAACAACAAATTTTGACCCAATTTTTAAAGAATGTACATAGAAAAACTAACCATATTTTGAACCCACAATACAATAAATTTTCTATAATTGCCTTTTTTGTAAAAGAAGAAAAATATTGGACATGTAAACTAGTAAAGAAAAGATGAACTCTTAAAGTTCAAAGTTCAAAGTTCAAACTTGGCTTGCAAATGTGATGCTTAAGCTTCACAAAATTATTTAAACAAGCCAAATTTAAAGCTTAGACTTGACTAGTCGAAAAAATATGAAGCTTCAGCTCGTTTTTTGTAGGTCATTTAAAGTTTGATCTTTTACTCCTATTATCAAATACATTCTTGATGGAATTTTCAAATTTATTAATTTATTAATTAAAAGACATTTTCATTATAGTAAATGAAATATTCTTGGGTTATTCATGAGCAAGGATAGAGTTATACTCAAGGTTATTAGACTTGAGAGTCTACGTAAACTCGACTTGTTGACTCATAAGAGTCTACATTGTCTGAAAAAAAATATAATATACTAATTCAACATTTCAACATCATAATTAATCAAAATAGTAAACAATAATTCCATAATGATGAAATAACTAAGTTTACTAGTGCACATGACTACTATGTAAATTGAAACTACACCAAAATAGATAAGTTCATACAATTACATAACATAAATTCTTGAGGCACAACAATTAAATAACTAAAAGTGGGAAAAAAAACTCAAGTTTCCATCTCCAATCCTCTAATAACATCATCTCCAAAATCATCATCATCTTCATCACCATCAAGCTCTTCCTAGGATAAAAAGTGTGCATCATCAACAGTAGCATCAGAAACTATATTATCAAGATCAAGTGCATCAAGAGTTGGACCAATTGAACTTGGTCCAACTAATCAACATTTCCACCATTACCTTCACCTTGAACTTGCTCAACCTCAATATTATTTCCCTCTAAAATAATCTATTCATCATCAGACTCAATATCTCCCTCTTCAACAACTTGAGCATCAACTTTTCTTTAATCCCTTTTCTGTACAACTGATTTAAAGTAGCTTGTACATCATCACTTGATTTTTCCTTTCCTTTATTTTTGAACATGTTACTACTACATTGAGTGGTACTCACCCCTTCACTTTGTTCATCATCAAACTCTTCAATGTTATTCAGCACTCTTTTCTTCATTGATGCTTCCTTAGTTGATGCCAACACTTTCATCATTGCAATTTTAACTTCATCCAGCACTAAGGTACAAGGTTCAAAATCATATCTAGTACCGGCAAGATGATGCTTGAATTTGAACATTCCTCCATTGAATGTCTTTGACCAATAATTACAATTAACTTTTTTCCATTGCCCAAAATGTCATTTCCACGTTTCCACCCAACATTTATCATGTCCTACAACATTTTTACTTCTAGGTCTAGGAAGTGAGGATGCATTTACATTGGCCTTAGAAGAATTTAAACCAGTCCCACTTCCAAACATTGTAAAATTTTTGCAACTAAACAAGAAATAGAAAAAAAAAATACAAAATCTAAAAACAAACAGATCCAACATAGAGAATAAATAATAAAGAAAGAACAAAGTCCGCTACTAGTATTAAAATTTTAAAAAATAGATAAAAATATAATAGGAAAAATTAAATAGAGAACAATGTGGTGGTGGGCAAAACAAAACCCTCACACACCCCTCTTTGAAGAGATGAGAAAAGACACGACTCAGAGAAGATGACAATGTCAAAGAAATATTTGTGCAGCCAAAAATACTAAAGAGATAATGATACTAACCAACAATGTTCTTGGATCACATAAATTGCAGATGATGCTACCTATATTAAAAACTTAATTTTATGAGGCAACAAGAATGCTAATGGAATTAGAATTTCCTTCGATCTATTAGACTCTTTGTGTAGTGCACACCTCCAATCTTGCATTGAAAAATATTTGTGCAACCAAAAATACTGAAAGAAAGAATGATAGTAACCAGCAATGTTCTTGGATCACAAAAATTGAAAACATAATTTGTGGTGTACTCTATGAGATTATCAATGTTCAATAACTTCAACTCTTCAAGTTGCTTTTTGTTGCTTCGACAAGATTTTCTCCAGCCATAGTTATGCTTAAGAGGTTTAGAAGTTAGTAAAAAGAACTTTAGGAGATGGTTATTAGTGATGAATGGTCTTGATGAAAACTCATCCAGCCTCGAAACATTTGGCTAAGAAGACTGGAAGCAGAAAAGGAGCTCAGAAGACTCTCATCTCAAGGAGAATTAATTGTTGTCTCTCTTCCATTTTTCTCTAGTTCTATAAACATTGTATATAGTATAGGCTTTATTTTGGGCTTGTGTATGGACCATTTTCTTGGGTCATGTTTTGGGCCATGTATTGGGCCGATTAGAGTAGGGTGTAAATAGAAAAAAAAAAGTCTAGCTAGAGTTACAATTGAGCCTCCTTGGACCCATTGACACTCTGGACCATCTAGGGTGCACAAATAAATTACTAGAGTGCAAATAGAAAGCATGGAATGGCAAGGAAGGCATGAAGGTCCACATGTCATCCCCTCAATGGAGAGGATTCCTACCAATGCTAAAAGGCCATTTGTCTTCATAGGAATGGAGAGGATACTCTCCAATAGAGGAGGACACTTGTCAACCTCTAAGTTGAGAGGATTTGCTCCAATTAGAAAGATTCACTTGTCCTTCTATGAGTGGAGAGTTTTTAGGATTAAATCTTGCACCTTGGCTGCCCATAGCACTATAAATACAGGTGTTAGCCCCCATGTAAATTAGCTTTGAATAGACTATTGAATTGCTGCCAAATTTCAGTCTCAACTAGTCTCTTAGCTCACTCCTTGCTAGCCTTATTTCTAAGTGTTTTAGCATGGAACCTCTAACGAGTTGGCCTAACCTCTCTTGAGCTTCATTATCATTCTCCATACACCAATACTTCACGATTTCTTTCACTCATTTTAGCCACCAAATTCCGCACCCCAAACATATAAAACAAAAGACACAAAGCCATGCAAGCTAGGATTGCATCAGGTCTTCTAACAAAGAGAGTAATGTGGATAAAGCACAATTTGTGCAAGAAACTTTGTTGGCTGATGATTGATAGACAAAGGTTAATTATACACTTGCATTCACTTTCCCTATTAATGATGTTCTTGGGAAAACATACATGAATACAGTTTCTCTTCACTTGGCATATGAAATTCAATGATTGAAAATGTGAGAAATGTCATATACTAACATGAAAGAAAGACAAAAATTGAGCATTCATCCTTTATGAAGTATTAAACTCAATATAATTGATGGGTAAATAGTCGATTTAGAACAACAAGTATTGGCATATTTTGTTTCTAGTACAACAAGAGAAAAAATTACAGTCTTTGTACAAAAACTTTAATTTCGTTAATTTTGTTTGAACTCAGTTGGTTGATGTAATTGAACACGTGTTTGGTCTTTATTAATTGTTATGTGTTTATTGAAGGTAATATTAACATTAATATGCAGTTAACCTTGAAATAAGCCTTTTACCATTTGCTTTTTTCCTTTAATAGACACACGTGATCATTATTAGAGACCAAACACGTGTTCAATTATATTAACCAATAACAAAGTTCAAATCAAACTAGCAGAATTAAAGGTGTTGTACTAAAGACTATAGTTTTTTTTCTTATTGTACTAAAAAAAAATATGTCAATACTTGTTGTACTAAACTAACTATTTATCCTTAATTGATTGTTAGACTAAGAGTATCACATCCCTTCATCAAGGTAATACATTATATTCTTAAATTAAAAATTTATGACTATATTTTGCTATGAACATTTTTATTTATAATATTATTATTGGAGATGCAACAACGACTAGAGATTAAGCCAAATTATAATATACATAATAAGTGGGATGCAAACCCACCTTAAAGTTGATTTTGTAAGGTTAAGTTAGGCATAAACTCATTTCTTGAGATGCTATCAGAGTCATTCAAAGTCTATCTTAGTAAGATGTGTTCGACCTATTGTATCACCCATTATCGAGTCGTTATTGAACCACCCACAATTATCTAATCTCACAATCGAGATGTGCATTCCTAAGCGTGAGGGGCATGTTGAAAGTCCCGCGTTTAAAGATAAGGCCAAATTAGAATATATAAGTATGGTTCAAACCTTACCTTACAAGCTTGTTTTGTAAGGTTAATTTAGACAAAAACTCATATCTTAAGAATTATATTAACTTTTGTTTATATATTTATAATGTTGTAGATATTGTAGTCATGAACGGCTAAGTAAAGATTCAAAAAAACTTCTATATCAAGCAATGGAACTTACTCATGAAAGGAAGAAATGTTTTAAAAGGTACTTTGATGATGTGCATGTAAGGAGACAAGTATATATAGATTTTTGCAAACTTCCCAAATGGAACGGAAGGTTTTGCCAATGTTGACTCTTGTAGGGATAAAGGTGAAATGGATTCAAAATCATAATGGAGATTATTCATGGAACTCATGCACCAACACTTCAAAAGATAGCACTTAAGTTACTTGAACAACCGTGTTCTTCTTGTTGTGAAAGAAATTGGAGTACATACTCCTTTATACATTCCTTGAAACAAAATGGGATAACACCTCAAAATGCAGAGAATCTAGTATATGTTCATCTTCCCTCAAGAAACTCCTCAAAATACAATGAAGAGACAACTAAATTGTGGGATATTGCAAAAAATGACTTTTCATTGGATGATAATGGGATTCTAAGATTGCTAGCTTAACTATTGATGAACCAAACTTAGAAGTTGTTTTTTCATGAGGATGATCAAACATGATAGTTTGCATAAATTTTTCTTTTGTAGAACTTTTCTATAATTGTTTCTCTTGATTTTTTTAGATTATAAAATTAGCACATTTTAATAGACTTATAATCATATAAATATAAATATATATATGATGTCAGGGTCCTATAATTTTTAATTTAGTTGTATCTTTGTATCCATGTCCATGTTCATGCTTCATAGGCATAACCACCCACAAAATACAAGTAGCTCCACCCCTATTCATGAGCTTTTAATATCAAGCTTCGGCTTAACTCATTTATATGATTGAGCTTAACATCAAGCATAAGCTTGTTTGTTTATTAAAACAAACAAATAAACATCATCGAGAACATAATGATCCATTTTCTTTTCTTTTCACACAATTGAGAACATAATGATCAATTTTCTTTTCCTTTAACACAATTGAGAACATAATGCACCCTAAGATATGATCACAGATAGCAATTAGTTTTCTTTTCTTTTAACACATTTTTTATCCATGTGATCATGTTTGCAATCATGGATAAACTAATTACTAGAAGAAATATGGGAACTTACAGTCTCTCCATCTGTAACTGTAACAGAGCCACTTGCCTGTCTTCCTATATGACCAGTCTCAACCAATATCTGTAAAATGCCACAAAACCTAATATGTAAATCAAACTAGTATCGAATGCACCATTTCTATTCTATAAAGATATTGTAGGATATTGCATCAACACCCTAGATACAACAATAATGTAACATAAAAATAAAATGAAGATTTGTCATTTAACAAAAAAATATATGCATTCAAGGACATAAAATCTTGCAGAGAAATAAAAAAAATATATATTAAAGCTACAAAAAGGCAGTCACTTCCATGGACTCAAGTATGCTTATTGCAACAGTCACCTAGTTGATAACCAAAAATTAGGGGTGATTCACATCTTAATCAACAAACATTCCAAACCAATTAAATGTAAGTACTAATGAGCTTGAGTTCAAAAACTTTTCATTTATAAACCCAAACTTACAAAAATAGAACATTAGAACACAAGTCATGATCAAAACTAAAATACACAATAAAACAAGAGCATAACAATGGAGATTTTGCTGCAGAGCTGAATATTCCACCCAGCCCATCCAAACCTTTCTATTTCACTCAACTTTACCTGCTTTCCTGCCAGTCCTTACTCTTAAGTGTGGCATAGGCAGCAAGGTTCCAAGGGAAACTCTTAGTATTTAACTTAAGGGCAATATATTAAGGCAACAACTATTAAACCCAAGACTCTTTCACCTTCCCATGGTTACACAAAGAAATAGCCAGCAATCCTTCTTAAATTTTTTGCTGAGACCCTGGACAGTTTGTTAATCCCCTAAACAGTTTGTCAATCCCATGAACGGTCTGTTAAGCCCATTGACGATTTGTTAAGCCCTTGGACGGTCTGTTAAGCCCTTGGACGGTCTGTTAAGCCCCTAGACAATTTATCAAGCCCCTAGACAGTCTGTTAAATCCCTAGACAGTCTATGACCCACTAGACGGTCTAATGACCAGAAAATCATAAGTGGAGTTTCTATTTTTATGTTTTGATGATAACAAAAACTAAATAAATGGGTTACTTGTATCTTGATTGTTCTAACAATGTTTTGTACAACTACAGTTTTCAGTAGACCCTCTAAGCATCTATAGCATGTGCTCATAATAGACCATATGATAAAACTTGTTAATTGCATAACAGAATTCATACTAAATGTTCTATTTGTGATTTGAATAATCTAATAGTGTTTTGTAAGTATGTAGTAAATCCTCTAAGCGTCTACAACTTTTGTTCATGACAGACAGTTTAATAAATTGTTCATGATAGACAGTCTGATGAACAAAACATGTAACAGGTTCTTGATTATAAGAATTAAACAAAATCTTTTAAATCATATATATCTACTAAAAGTGTGTTCAATCAAACAGATATTATATCCAAAAATGAAAAGATTTCAATCTACATATTTTGTGGAGTGACTCTAATTGACCCTGATTTTTAAAACTCTAAAATCTATCTTATCCTAAACAAATTTGTTCAAATAAATCTTGCACATATATTTCTAATATATTGCGAATATTTCTAAACCTTTTTTAACAAAAACAATTTGAATAATGAAAAATCTCGAGTACTCTATTTTAGTATGACGTTTCATCTTAAATGAAAAGATTTTCTGATTATGTTTTAATTTGTTTTTACTAATCCATATTGCAAATACTTTCAAATTTGTTTCTTAAACAGGTTCAAAGAAAAAACAAATTGAAACATTGGCAATCTAAGTTTTCTGTTTTAAGCGTCTATCGTCAAAAAGAACAAAGGAAGATTCAAGTATCAAACTAACCAATTCAAGTATCAAAGGACAGATTTGAAAAACTATATAAAGGGATTAGAGGTAAAGAACAAAAGCAAGGTAAGCCAAGTTGTTCAAATGATCTTGCTGAAATTACAAGAGTTATAGTGACCACGTCTAGTCTTGTGGGTTGAGTGTTAAACCATTGTATTTCTTCACATTGTGAAGTTATACCCTTGTGAGCCTTTTTTATGCTCTCTCTGGGAGTATTCTTTATTTTCTTGAGAGTTCTTAATCTCTGGGGTAGGTTAAGAAGGTGTAACCTGAAGATATGAGAATACTCATAACCTGGAGAGTAAGAATACTCGTTATAACCAAGTGTGTTGGTTAGTGGAAGCTCTTATGCCGTTGCTTAAGGGGACTATATGTAATCCAGGTATGGGTGAACCAGGATAAATTCTTGTGTTTATCTCTTGTTACTCTTGTTACTCATGCTTTGTTTGTTACTCTATTCTTCTTGATAAACCATTTGTTAGATGGTTCTACAAAAATGTTTCTATTAGATGATCAGCTAGACAATCTACTAGACTGTTGTTGTTATCCACTGTGAAAAGAGTTAAAGACTCCACTCAACCCCTCTAGAGCCAACTGTACCTAAATTTTCCACTGTAAAACTCTCTTGACATAGCTATTAGAATATTACTATCCATGATTCGATGCAATTCAGCTAGATATTGATTCATATCATAAGATGAATCTCAAATGACTTTGGATCTTACATACAAGTGAATCACTGCAATATCGCATCATCAATAAAAATCAAATACTTCAACGATTCGTAATATTCTTTTTCTTTTTTTTACTTTTCTTTCACTAATTTTCTTGAAAGAAATTGAAATCATATAAGCTTAAATCATTAAAAAAAGGAATTGAAGGATAAGTTCCAAACTTACCCTATTTGATTATTTCACTACTTTTTTTGCTACTTATTCACTTAATGCATGCACTGTTTGGCTGTTCATTGTTTCATTTCATGTCCACTCTTCTAAAATAAAGGCTTCACAAACTTAAATATAATATAACTAATAATATAATTTCACGAGACTTATGGTTTAGTTGTGTTAGCTCTTAAATTCAACCATATATATGGTCCAATATTATATATTTGAATGAAGTCTTTTTCATTGTTTCTGAATCTTACATTCGATACAGATTATGATTCATGACTCAAAAATTAGCCTCACAATTCAGAACACAAATATGGATAACTTTGGCTCTTTAGACTTTCAATCAGACCTAAACAACATTAAAATTGCAATAAATCCTTTACAAGAAAAGATGCACAACTATCAAGTATATTGATAATCTTTCAAAGAGACAGAAGAAGGAAGCATAAATAATTATACGCAGTGTTTGCCCAGCTGGGTTTGGACTTCTCTTCTCCTTGGAAGAAGAAGCAAGGCCAAACACATTTTCTAAAATGCTTTAAACAAATTTAGTAACTTAACTTTTACAAAAGAAAAGTAAAAGTATCTTTCAATAAAAGAAAAGTTAGCATCTCTCTCACGTCAACGCTTTAAGCTGAAAAAAATTAAAACTTCTAAAATATTTATAATTTATATTAATACACACACACATATATATATATAGAGAGAGATGATAATAAGTATTTTGGGTTGAAATGTCTTCACCAATTAGTACCCGATGACTACTCCCTTTATTTACCTGACTATAAATATATCCAAAATTTAAATCCTGTAGCTCACTATGCTATGAGAAACATTTTCAAATTTCAGTCAACAGTTAAAGCAAAACCACTCTCTTACAAGACCAAACAATCAAATTTCAATCTGTCAAGTACATTTGAATAATTGAAAAATAATTCAAACCTCTAAGTCCACAACCCAGTCCCAACCAAAACAAGCCAAACACTTCTACACAGCGCAAAAACAGAAAGAAATTCAAGCAACCAAACTCACATGTCTATCACCGACGGGAATCTTCACGGAATACGGTTGCAGTGCGCCACCGTCGCCGACGACAGACTCCGACACCTCCGGTGAGTTAGCGGATGCTCTGACCGCGGAGCGGCGGCTAATCCTGCCAGAAAGAAGCGAGCGGAAGTTGCATTTGCGGGAAGTGGCCAGTCGAGGAGAGGGAGGGAATAAGAGCGAATTGGAGAGGAGAAAGTGAGGTGATTGTGAATGGCGTTGCAGCGTGGCGAGGCCATGGAGGGAGCTGCTAGGACATGCTAGCATCGTCTTATTATTCTTTCGCTGTTAGGGTTTTGGACTGTGGAGCGAGGTGAAGTTGTTGCTTCTCAGAGTGAGAGAGTGGTGAGAGTGAGAGCGGAACAGAGAGTGATAGATAGAGAGGAAAGAGAGAGAAGGAGAAAACGCTGCCGTTATCCGCTTCTGCTATTTGGTTCAGACGCGCGCTCAGGTTATGGGCTTTCTTATTCGGTATTTCATTCATACTTCCTGCACCCTTTGTATTTCTTCCTACACCTCTCTTAACTCAAAAAGATTTCTAAATCTCAAAACTGTTGATATTTGTCCACAATCACTCAAATCAAATATAAAAATTAAATTTAATTAAGTTTTAATTTAACATAAAATTTAAATAAAAAATAATACTTTATATTTTATCTTATATTAGTTTTTTAGTTATAAAACTGTAAAACATTTTTACAAAAATATATTATAAAGTATTTTTACATAAAAAATGTAAAACTTTTTGTATAAAAGAATTCTTAGATATTCTATGATAACAAAATTTAAATAAAAAGATAAATTCTGAATTTTTTTTATATGATTGTAGTTATATATATAATTTTTATTTCCTTCCATATTAATAAATAAATTATATAATCTTATAGTTGAAAATTATAATACAAATTTATTATCATATAAATATATTGTAAGTAAAATACAATTATATCATAAAATAACATTAAAGAGACATAATCATATGAGTTTTTTAATTACTAATTAATTTAAATATAATTTTGCATCACAAAATTTTGAAAGATCTAATGATAATAAAGTACGACCAAGTAATATACATGTTAATAATATTGAATATGAGTAGTACACTTTTATCACCAACATATAATTTACGATATTTTATTAATTCGTTTATACCTCTCTTTTAATTTTTCTAAGTATTTCAATTTAAAGATTGTTGCATTAAAAAAAATAGTTTTAATTGAACGTGATTGGTACACTTTTTATCACCAGCATATAATTTATGATATTTTACTAATTTATTTATATTTCTCCTAATGTAAACTTTGTTTTAATATAAAATTTAAAAATATTTTATACAATAAGTACATATTCAAATTTTTTTATATTCTTTGTAATTCATGTTAAGAAAAATAATTAATTAATATATTCTATATATATCATTAATTAATTTTATAATATATATTATGTGTATTTTTTGTTTATTTAACATGACAAATGATAATTTTGTAGAATAAAGATTTCAAGGATCGAATGACAATGAAAAATGACTAAGTAATACACATGTAATTGACATTGAATATGGTTAGTATACTTTTATCATAATATTTAAGTTATGGTAGTTTAGAAAAGTACTTTTACTTCTCCTTTAATATGCAATTCTATTAAAAAATACAAAAAAAATTTATTCCAAATTATTAAGAATGTAGAAATGCAACATAGATTTCAACATACGAATAACAATGCTCGAAACTTTTCAAATATTATTGCAATGATGAAATTTCGGTTGTTTTACCATGAATCACAATATATGTGTTGCTTAGGTGAAAAAGTGTTATTTTCGGATGTTATTGTTCTAAATGTGTTCTTCAAATATTTTATGGTTGTTCGTCTAAAAGTAGACATTTTAAACAATATACCAGAAGTTACTATATGCTTTTATTGTCATATGATGAGATTGAAGGAGACACACAAAATTTATACCAAAAAAAGTTGATCCTGCCTGTTGACCAAAACGCTAGAGCCTTGCCTGTCAAACCTAGATCGACTTCTGCGCCGTGTTAGCCTCCGTCCTTCACCGCGATCCACCTCAAGAACCTGCAAAAGACAGAACGGCGCCGCTGCGGCCGATCACGCTCCGACGCCCAAGTCAGCGACTGAACCA
>Ga0123342_1008493_pt1 | contig 12876 bp, 10 predicted proteins | sample Turbeawhitnodule_FD_89960 | JGI IMG/M metagenome (GOLD analysis project Ga0123342, IMG submission 89960) | Root nodule microbial communities of legume samples collected from Mexico - Turtle bean Mexico white nodule | ecosystem: Host-associated > Plants > Roots > Nodule | place: Mexico: Nepantla...
AAATGTACATTACAAACACTAATCAAATTACATATAATCCCTACACTATTGATCAACTATCCTAGAGTTATAAAAATTTATGAAATATGTGGACCAAGAATGTCTCACATATGATATGGCTTCTGAACTCATTGTCATTTCTTCCATGAATAACTGCATTTCAAAATATAGTTGACATAAATTAGTTTTAAGATACATAAATTAATCAATACTTTATTATTCCTTCCAACATAATAAAATTCTTTCCTCCTTCAATTCTTGGATTCTTGATAGTGGTGCTACTAACCACATTTCTCCATCCTTATCTCATTTCACTTCATATCATCAAATTAATCCTATTTGTGTCAAATTACCAAATGGAAATCAAGTCATTGTTAATTATTCTAAAAGTTTTTTTCTCAGTCAAAATCATATCTTAGACAATGTTCTGTATATTCCTTGTTTCACTTTTAATCTTCTTTCAGTAACAAAATTAATTAATAATTTATCTTGTATTCTTACCTTTGACTTTAATGGTTGTTACATTCAAGACAAAAACACCTTGAAAATAATTGGTTCAGCTAATATGTAACATAGGCTTTATATACTCAGGATCTCATCCTATTAGAAACTTCAAATCAAACCCACCAAATATGCACATACCATCAATATTGCTAATGTCAGTGCTAGTGATGTAAAAACTCTTTGACATTTTTTATCAGGGCATGTTTCAAACAAATATATTGATTTTATCATGACTAAATTACCTTTTGTTAAATATAAAAAATCATTTGTTTGTGATGTTTGTCATTTTGCAAAACAAACACACTTTCCTTTCCCTTTTTTTTATCAGCAAAGAATTAATAAATTTAAAAAGAGGCACTTCAGGGGTGCCCCAACCCGTATACATGACACCTTAATGTTTAGACCGTCAAAGAGCACACACGGGCTCACAAGGACCTAGTGGACATGAAAGAGCCACCCTATATAACTTCTAAGATTTAACCATATTCCCCACCAGATAGATATACATGAAAATAAAACCTTTACCAACCAACTAGGACAAAATATGGCTTTACACCTAACATAGTCCACAAAAATCCATCACAGCAACTCCAAAACAACACTCATCAAAGCTTATTGGCAATGTAACCATCAGCAACCCTCCAAACCAGACATTGAGACGATGGATTCAAGATGTTGAATAGCAACCATTCTCCACAACATACTCGGCACGCAAACAGGCCCCTGCAACTACAACACAACAGACCACAAAGTTGCTCTTCCAAAACAAACCATAGAGAGTACGACTAGGAGTTATATTATGCTTGACTTCTCATGCTTGGTAGTTAGAAGGTGACAACCACAACTCCAAACTGACTAATTTTATGATACCAGATCTCCAGTCCAACAACCTTTACTTATGTGCCTTACCATATGCAATGACAAACCAAGAGACAAAAAATAGCAAAAAAAGTGACATCTCCACAACAATTATAACACTACTAGTATATCCCATTTTCGTGACTAGAAGGAGTTAACCAGAAAAATATAGCACCAGTTCTAGTCATCTCACGTCTACCTCCATTTACAAACGTATCCCAAACAGTTGTTAAACCACTCCTTTCAACTAGTTGGACCAACCCTCACATGTGCTCCTACACAACAAAGATTGCTCCCTGAGCTTCTTCTAAAGCCCCTCAATTTCAGAATACTTCCTTTATAGATACTCAAAGCTAGAAATAGTAGCTGGAGAAGGTTTCAATGCTATATGAAAACCACAGAGATTCTGCATGACTCAGCTCTACTATTGTCGTGTACACTAGTTGCATAGTGTTGCCTCTTTCACTGGCTTCTCCACTGACGCTGGATTGGCATGGCATAGCTATACAACATAAAACCCCATCTTGTATGTGCCTACCTCAAACAACACTGTGTATTTTGAGACTCTCAGCAATAGCATCTTTGCAGGCACTCACTGGGATTGAGAATCCAATCCGAGAAGGCATAACTAAAGAAAGTTGTCCCAAACTTCAACTTAAGCCACACTGAGAGTTGGGCTAGGTGGAAGATCTCTTCTGCATCGGCTGCCCCTTGCTTGAAAACAACCAGATTTCTTTGATCCCAAATACTTCGAACTATAGTAACTCATACTCCCTTCCAAACCTGATTCTATTTAACATTAAGATGAGACAAATGAAAACTCTCAAAGTGAATTAGAATGTCCTTATGCTGCACATACGAGATGCCTAACCATCTGAAGCAAAGGGACCATACACGTTGTGCATAAGCACACTCTAGAAAGAGGTGTTGTGTTGTTTCTTGAGTTTCCTTGCAAAACACGCACAGGGGAGAGTTAACAACCATACCTCTCCGAATTAAATTGTCAAAGGTTGGGAGTCTACCAAGCAAAATTCTCCAAGCTGTAAATAATGCTTTGGGTACTGTTGTAGCTAGCCAAAGGGATGAGAATATGTCCTGCGGGCCATTATTTTCTTGACTACACAAGGTCGAATAAGCAGATTTCACAGAGAACACACCATCGTGTTCCCCGTTCCATATTAAAGTATCCTTGCATAGACTCTTTCCTGTAAGAAGATTTATCAGATCTTCCTCCATAACATTTTCCCAGTTAAACCTAGGCCTTCTCCAACTTAACCTCCAGTTCCATCCTGCATCCTCCCAAGTACCCACTTCATCCACCGTTTTTCCTTGGTCCAACGAAACAAAAAACAGCCTAGGAAACAGAGTTTTAAGCTTATTATTCTCCACCCAGACATCTTCCCAAAATCTGACTTTGTCACCAGCTCCGACATTCCATACAACCGATTTCTAAAACCATCCATCGCCTTCTCCCTCACAACACTTTCCTTTCTTATTAGTACATCTAAATTTAAAAAAATGTTTTGACTTGATTCATGTAAATCTGTGGAGACCATACTTAATACCATCAATTCATGCTGATAAATATTTCTTGATCATAATTGATATCTATTCAAGGGTACATGTGAATTTTTCCTTTAAAACAAAAATCTAAAGTTGTGAAGACTTTGAAAAATCTTGTTGTTTTTTTCAAACATAATTTGAAACAACATAATAAGAAGTGATAATGAGATTAAAAAATTAATGATAATACATAACAATTATGTATATACACCATTTAAAAAAAATGTCTTTTAGCTTCTTTTTATTCTAAAATAGTAGTTATTTTATTTATGATTAAAAATCGTAAAACGACAAAAACACAATCAAAACTAATTTAAGCCCTTTCCAATTTTCTTAACTCTTTAGGTCAAGCTCTTTTAAGTTTATGTGATTGGCCCTACTTATCATAAACACATGAATCTTAAAAATGGACGTGGCCTGTAAAAATCCCTTAATCCTTGTTTTTGTACAGAGGAAAACTTATTATTAATAGTAAAATAGTTAACTAAACTATATTTGTATTCATGCAATTTAAAATATAAATCTAAAAGTTCAATAAAAAAATTTAAATAAGTTTCAAAACATAATTTTTAATGATTAAAATTTATAAAAAAATCGTAAGTCTCTTGTTTTATTTCATGAATTTCTCTTTTAAATTTTAGTTTTTAAATCGATTTTAAACAATTGAATGTTCTATTATATTTTGTATTCGTGACACTTCTCACATTTTAAATAAGCAATCACCTCAGTTACTATACGAATATTTTATGTACTTTTTTATCGATCGAAAAAAAATATTGTATAATCATACGTAACACTACAAATATTTTATTGATAGCATTGTTATAAAAAATTGAACACTAAGGTGACTTCTTATTGAAAATTTTAAATTTTAAAAGTAAATTTATATTGTCTACTGTACGATTAATTAATTAAAAATTATTTTAAATACTAGAATTTGATTATTTACAATAATTATCATAAAGCTATTCAATTTATTACTGTTCTAAGCTGAAAGTTCATTAAGTTACGTTAAAGATAATTATAAAATATAAAATATTGTTAATTTTAAAGTTTGATAATTCTATTATAGTTTTATTATTCATTAAAAGCATTCCAGGGAGTTAAAAACAATAGAGTATATCTAAACCCTAACTCCCAAACAATATAAAATTTATGAATGTATAAAAAAAAAAATTAATATCAAATTATAATTGTCCCACAAGCTAAAATATTTATATTATTAGCACATTCTAATCAAAGTATAAATAAATTTCTTGTAGTTGTAAAATTTGTTAAATGTTAATTTATACTTTAAAAATGGTTTTAAACGGCACAACTTAAAAATGATTAATAGTGAACTTTAGTTTTAAAATAAAATTCATATTTTACGTTGATTATTTCTACGTTAGTTTTACTACAATGACAAAGTAAAGAGATTCTAATAATAGATATTTACAGCCAAATACAGTCCTAAATTTTACTTATTGCTAAGTATAAATTAATTAGAAACTAAATTTGAAAAAGTATATAAATAAAGTTGAAGGTAAATTAGAAATATATGATGTATTAATAGATATAAATTTTATGCTAAGTATTATATTAATATTTGATGTATTAATATATATTAATTTCTTATATTTGCTATTAATTTGCAATACACAGTAGTAGTTTGATGTATGTTTTTTATGATGTCTATATTACATATATGTCTTACACTCTTCTCTTCATTGATTTTAAAGTAATAGATATAATTACCTTATCCGTCCTCATATTTAGAGTCATTATTCAACTTAGTACGGTACTTTTTAAGAAAATCAATTTGGTCCCTATATTTTTTAATATGTATCCAAATTGATCATTTTTGTTAAGTCTTATTTTATGACGTCAAATGTCGCTTATGTGATAGAGAGAAGTGTTCATGTAAACTGTCAATTTAAAGACACATAAGATTTGGTGTTGTGGGAAGTGGCATGAAATTGAGTTTGGTATAAATTAATAGAGTGTGGAGGTTAGAGTTTCTTCTTTGTGGGTATGTGATTTTAGGAGTCATAATTGTTTTAAGTGTAGAAGAAAGCAATGGTATTTGTTGGTAGTATATGATAAGACCGTCCAAATAACAAATAATCTCCACTTATAAGCAAATTTGATTTCAGCAATGATGGAAAAAAGTTGATTTTAGATATTTGAGAATAGATTATTGTTGAGAAAGTTATGATTTGGAAGGGCAAGAACAATATAACTGTGATAGAATATTGGAATGGCGCTAGGGTTATTAACTCTTGAGATTTATAAATTCATTAAGTATCCGATTCAAATGAAAAAGGAAAGGTGTATTTTAGATTTTTTTTATGAAAAAGAATGTTGTTTGGAAGGGTTGTTTGGTGTTATGATGGTGAACTTTCGGTGCCAATAATGATCTAAAACACAAAGAGAAAAAGAAGACAGAGAGAGGGATGAGTGGCGGAGGAGAAGAGGGAGATAGTCTGGATTTCACTCCCACCTGGGTAGTGGTCGTTGTTTGCAAAGTCAACGTCGCCATATCCCTCGCTGCAGAGCGCGTTCTTCATTCCACGGACCACCCAGACGTCTTCTTGCTGCCACTACGGAGGAACACGCTCTGCCCCACTCCAATGTTGAGACTGAGATTGGTTTCTGCACTCGCAAGGTCGCACCTCACACAATCGCTGCCTCACACAATCTCACCTCACAGGATTGAACTATAACCCCAATCGCACCTCACTGGATCGCACTTCACAAACTCCCTGCTTGACACACTGATTACAACTAAAAACTCCTAAGCCCAATTGCAATTCAATAGACCTAAACCCCCAATTGATTTTTCCCTAATTTGTCAATCCATGCCACTTGACACCTCATATCTCACACAACACCCAATCCCAACTCTCTCTACCACCTAAAAAACACTTGATGTCGTAAGGTGGGACTTAACAGTAAGGACCAATTTGGATACATTTTAAAAAACATAGGGACGAAATTGATTTTTTTTAAAACCACCCTATTAAATTTAATATTGACATTAAATTTAGGGACGAATAGATAATTATACCAAAGTAATATGATAAATTTGTAAAGTATGTTATGATTTTATGATATTCTTTAGCATAAACCTGTTTGAAAATCAATTAGAATAAATGTATAATTGATAATAGGTAGATAAATCAAAGTTATTTTTGTATCGGTTGGAATCGAACAAGGCATTGGTGACCGATCAAACGGATGAATTGGCTATATCAAATAGCAAATAAAGAGATATATAACAAATTAGGCAATATCCTATAAATTCGGATAAATCTTATAAATCTGGTAACCATGTGATAAACCAGCTAATACTATTTTATTAAATATATGCATCAGAGACAACCCAAAAGAAAGAGAACTCACTATTAACACTATAAATAAGCATTGTTATACAAGCGTAAGGTACGGTTTTATCAATATATCACTCACTCTTATACAAAGGACTTACTTGATCGTCATAGAACCTTTTGTAGGTTAACTCTCGACCGAGTATTAAAGAGCGAGTACGAGAAGGAGAAGAAGGAGCAACTGAGCACCAAAGAGTGAGTACGAGAAGGAAGGAGAAGGAAGAGCGATCAAAGGATCAAAGAAAATTGTCCAAGCCAGTAGCAAGTACTAACTAGGTCCTATATGTCTATACAAGTACAATTGGTGCCCACCGTGGGGTTGAGGTAGATTCAAAAGAGCAACAAATGGTTTTGACAAGACAAATGGCTAACAAGAGAATGACAGAGTCCGAGCAAGTAGCTATGCTCCAAATCTTACAAAGAGAGATGACATAAATGCGCCAGAAGAACAGAAAGAAGATACAAGCACTTCGCTAGAAGAACGAGGAGGAAATACGAGTCCTCTGAGAACATAATGAATAGATGAAACGGTAACTAGACGAGGTCATACCCAGAATCGAGCGAGGGCCTCGAAGGCCAAATCCTAAAGTGAGAAGACCACCACCCGGACTAGGGTTGGATCTGGAAGCTGAAAGATAACCCTCCATGTAAAATATGCGGATATACAAAATCAGAATAATACCCTCATCCAAACTCAGACTCATCAATCCTCCAAGCACTATATTTCAAAACACAATCTCATTTTGGAGGACGAATCAAACGGACATCCCTACACTAATGAAATCATGGAAGCGCAACTCCCTCCTTATTGGAAGGGCTGAACGTATATTAGTATGATGACACTACAGGTCGGGATGAGCATATGGACGTAAGCAAAACACAAATGAGACTCTATACATCAGATAACTCAGTTTTGTGCCGAGTATTCTCCACCTCACTAAAGGGAGGGGCACTCAAGTTGTTCACAAGGCTTCCTCCCGACTTGGTGGATTGCCTCATAATAATTTTTTCCAATCTTGGTACTCAGTTTGCAAGTAGCTAACCATACCATCTTACATCTATTGCACTAGTCAACATACAACAAGAAAAAGGTGAGTGACTCTGAGCCTCGTGAAGAGATTCAATAAATTATCTTTAAATATCTGGAATCTTAGTCCGAAATATGCCATGCATCACTTGGTGAGAGCACTACGGCCAGGGTTGTTTGCTGACATACCCCTGGAAGAGGTGACAAATACAGGGACAACCAATGACCTCGTTTCCACAGTTATACCCCTTTGAATGCTAATAGGGGGAAAATTATGGATGAGGCATTGAATACTAACCTCATCCTGACACTCTGAAAGCTACATAGCCCAAAGGATGCCAATAAATCCTGACAATGTCAACATCACCGCATCTTCGGTAATACCACCGAGGAATGCAAGCATTGAAAGATAAGATGGAAGAGGTCATTCAGGTCGGACATTTACGTAATTTTGTCGAAACTGCTAACAAAAGTTCCAAAGGATCTCCTTAGAGAGAAAAATAACCCATAAGAGATTAACAGAGAAAATATTATTCTCGATATCATCATGACGACGACTGACGACCAGAAAAGCAACAGCGAATGAGTGAGACTCCAAGAGGTGTCGAGCCTTCACATAGAAGTGGAAGAGAAGTGAGCAATACAATTGTTGGTGGATTTGCATTTGCAGGATGTTCAAGCTTCGCCTAGAAAAAACACCTTGCGCTAGCCCGACCGATGATACCTCCAATACTCTTCACAAATGATGATTTTAAAGCAATTGACCAAGCACAAGATGAGCCTGTGGTCATCACCGTATAGGGTTTAGGGAGATTTTGGTAAATCAAGGGAGTTCATTGTACATACTCTATTGGAAAACTTTCAAGAAGATGAGGATCGTGGAAACCAAAATCCAACTATATGACGATAAGAGATTCACTTTTCTAAAGAATGGGTAGACACTCGGGGGTATATTTATTTTTATACCAGGTTCGGTGAAGACAAACATCTTCGCCGAACTATCAAAATAAGGTATTTGATAGTTGATGCCAATAGTTCATACAATACCAGGAGTCACCTAGGGAACGTTCCCGACACCATAGAAGGTAACACTCCCAATGTTCATGCAGACCGAGCTGAGAACGATCCCGAGAGTCCAAGGGCCTCAAGAAAGACCACATGGTCGCCCTAGTGGACCTATATCTTAGGATGAACGACGCCTGATACCCCTACAAGATGACAAGCACTTCAATAATAAGGGAACATTTTTAGCAACTGCCGTTAGCGTCATGGTAATTCAAATACTGATTGAAAATCTTGATTTGTTTGCTTGAACCGCATCCAATATGTCGGGGGTAAGTCCTGATATCATAACACATCGGCTATCGGTGTATAAAGAAGAATGACCAGTCGCCAAAAAGAAAAGAAAATCGGGTGAAGAAAAATGCAACACTGCTAAGAATGAAACAGAGAAATTGATCAAGCCCAGATTCATCAAAGAGGCGCAATACACCTTGTGGTTAGCTAATGTTGGCATGGTGAAAAATCCAATGGAAAATGGAGAATGTGCACGAATTATACAGATTTGAATAAAGTCTATCCGAAGGACACTTATCTATTACCAAGCATAGATTGCTTGGTTGATGACGCGGTCGATCATTATATCCTATATTTCTTACATGCATATTCCGGCTACAAGCAAATTCGAATGCCTCTTAGAGACACGAAAAAAATTGCATTCATGATCGACTGCGATAATTTCTATTATGAGGTAACATAATTCGGCTTGATAAATGTCGAAGCCACTTACCAACGACTAATACATCAGATATTCAAACGAATGCTCAACCGGAATGTTGAGTTATATGTTGATGACATTGTAGTTAAGTTTGATTCGTGCATAGAACATATAAAAGATCTTAAAGAAGTCTTCAAGGCGTTACCGGAGCACGACATACGAATAAACACCTATAAGTCTGCGTTCGGGGTAGAGGGAGGCAAATTCTTGGTATTCATACTCACTTATCGTTGCATCGAAGCTAACCCAGGGAAGTTTAGGGCAATCACTAAAATGCGAAACCTTGAAAATACAAAGAAATTTAGAAGTTGATCGGACGGTTGACGACCCTATATTGGCAGAAAAAACCAAGCGATTGTCTAGTTACTGAGGAAAGCAGCAAAATTCAAATGGAATCTTGAATGCGAAGAAATTTTCCTTCACCTAAAAGCTTTCCTAGCAGCACCATCGGTTATACAAAAATCGGATACTCAGCGACCGATAATAGTCTACCTATCGGTCTCCGAAGAAGTCATTAGTCTAGCATTATTACAAGAAATAGAAAGGAAAAACAACTGGTTTTCTTCATTAGTCGGATACTACAACGTGTCGATGTCCAATATATTTGCTAAAGCAGATTTAGCTAGACAAATGATAGGATGGGCGGTTGAACTATCGGAATTTAAGATCCAATACCAATCAAGAGAGGGCAATGAAGTCCCAAAGTTTGGCTATTTTACAACAGATTAGAGACTCAAGCCTACAGAGAATGAAGACCTATAGTGGATACTATACATGGATGGATCCTCAAATGACAAATCTTTTGGAGCAGAGCGATTTGGAGGGCCTCAGCGGGATTCATCAGGGGTAAGTGCAACTTGCAAACCCTGAGCAATCTGAAATCACTCTTCTAGGAGGGATGACAATCTTGAACATATTCACAGACAAGACTCGAGTAGATCGGTGAGACCACTACTCTGGTCTCCCTTTATTCTCTTGTTTTTTTGGTCGCTCGTCGCTGATTGATGGTGGAATCAAATCTATAATGGGAGTGGAAATACGATTTACTGTCCAGCTCCGTAAAAATTTTAAAATATCTATCCTTGAAATATTTATACGAAGAGGCATAGGGAGAAAAAAAATGCTACCTAAAACGGCTTGACAATGAAAGCAAACTTACATGATGGAAATGAGCTTCTTTATAGATTTTCAGAGACGAGAAGACGAAACATTGTCTCGTTTTCAATCGTTACATTTGTTTCAAGACAACGAGTTCAAACAATTGCATACGAAGCGACATGGTCAATTGGGCCGTTAGATCTCATAGATAAAAATTTAGGTCAAGGTCGAACAATGTGTTAAATGACATATGTCCAATCATCCTTAACATTATGTACCTTTAATGATTAACATTATCACTTCGAACCTCAAAGCACCCAACGGTCAAATTTAGGTTCTTCTGAATGACTCTCCCTCGAACTTGGAGCTAAACGAGCGACGTCCCTTGACATCGGTGACTAACCGACCAGATAAATTGGTTATATCAAATAGAAAATAAAGAGATATGCGAAAAAGTATGCAATATCCTATAAATTCGATAATTACGCGATAAATAAGCTAATACTATTTTATCAAAAATACGCATTAGATACGACCCATAAGCGAGATATCCCACTATTAATAATATAAATAAGCATTGCTATACAAGAGTAAGATACACTTTTAACAATATATCATTCACTCTTTTAAAGAGCTCTTACTTGTAGTAAAAGCAAATTTTAACCGGTAGTTTCGACAAAACAACAGGTTGTTTTTCAAATAAACTTGAGAAAGGTTTTGAGAAAAGGTTTGTTCTTGTTGTTTGGATTAAATCCCAGTCCAGCCTTGTCAAAAACACAATTTTGAAAAGTAAGAACAGTTTCAAGATTTGATTAGCCTTTAGAAAACTTGTCCACAATTTTTAAACGATAGTGAACCTTGTTTTGAAGAGATTTACAATTTTCACAAAAGCTTGAATCAACATAGTTACAAGAAAATTTTTGGTAAATCATTTTCAGGTTTTTAAATCAGTTTTTGAATTTCTTAACTATTCATCTAAGATCTTGACTCTATTTTCCAACCAATTGTTTAACCCTTTCAACCGGTTATTCAGTAGGGTCAACTTGTTAGCTTCCTCATGAGTTTCTTTGAAGGCATTAAGAAGTTGACTATAGTTTTCAAAATTCACAGAAGTGTTAGAATTTACACTACTGCTTCCTAAATCTTCTTTTGCCATCAAACACAGATTGACTTCTTCATCTTCCTTTGATGATGAACTTGAGGATGAGTCATCATTATCTTGCCAAGCGATGTAGGCTTTTCTTGGTTTGCCTCTCTTTGCAAACTTCTTGTTAGCCCCTTCTCTTTGCTCTCATTTTTTGGACAATCAGCCTTGATGTCACCCTGTTTTCCACATCCAAACCAAGTATAGTTTGTAAAATTAAATTCATTGACTTTCTTACTATTATACCTGTTTGATGGCTGGTTTTTTTCCCTGCTTTTCTTCTTCAAGAACTTGCCAAATTTCTTTGTGAGCAAGTTGAGAGTTTCACTATCACTGTAGTCACTTGAGTCTTGATTAACCTTTTGTGCAACATATTTTAAAGCAATGCTTTTCACATGCTTTTCTTTCTTTTCTTGGTCATGTAGACAGTTCATCTCAAGTTCATGCTCTCTTAACTCTTCAAAGAAAGATGTAGTGGTCAATGTAGTGAAATCCTTTGATTTTGAAATGGTAGTGACCTTTGGCTGCCAAGACCTATCCAAGCATTTAAGGATCTTGATGTTCAACCTCTCTCTTTCAAAGATTTTGCAAAGACCAATGAGACGATTTACAATGTAAGTAAATATCTTCTGCACATCAGAGATGGTTTCCCCTTTCAGCATCCTAAACATTTTATACTCTTGAATCAAGGCATGCTTCCTTGCTCTCTTCACATTTGTTGTGCCTTCATGGATTACTTCAAGGATGTCCTACATCTCCTTTGCTGATACACATTGAGAGACCCTGAAAAATTCATCTAAATTCAAAGCAGAAGTTATAATGTTCTTGGCAATGCAATCATATTGAGTTTTTTTACTTTCATTCTCAGTCCATTGGGACCAAGGTTTTCCAATAAAAACATCATTTTTTTCAAGCTTATGTATAAAAGGACCATTTGTGATAGCATCCCAAATTCCTCTATCAATTGATTCAACAAAAAAATTCATTCTTACCTTCCAAAATCGATAGTTCATTCCACAAAACAAAGGTGGCATGGTTATAGAAGCACCTCCCCAAAGGATAGTTTTTTAGCCATTTTCAAAAAGATTTAGGATCGAAACTTGAGTAACTTTCAAGAACTCAACTCCCCATGCCAATTGTTAGAATTAGTGGCCTAAACAAGAGGGGGTGAATTGTTTTCACAAGATTTCGCAAAGATTAGAAGTAGAGTGAAAAGTTCTGAAAAATCAACGAATTGATTTTCTATTCAACTGAATAAAATTTCTGTTTTAAGGTTCTTTATAGAAAATCAACCAGTTTTTTTCTCGAAACAACAAGTTGTTTATACCAACATAATATAAAACAATGTTAAAAAATGTATGAGTGAAGGGATAAAGAGAATCACACAAAGAGTTTTATACTGATTCATGATCCTGCTGGTTGACCTGAGTGCAAGAGTCTTGCCACGTCAAAGGTCTCTCCTCTTGATCAGCTTCGCACCACGTTAGCCTTTGCTCCTCACGCCCTAATTCCTCGCAAGAACCTGAAGAAAACAAAG
>Ga0123342_1008494_pt1 | contig 12876 bp, 9 predicted proteins | sample Turbeawhitnodule_FD_89960 | JGI IMG/M metagenome (GOLD analysis project Ga0123342, IMG submission 89960) | Root nodule microbial communities of legume samples collected from Mexico - Turtle bean Mexico white nodule | ecosystem: Host-associated > Plants > Roots > Nodule | place: Mexico: Nepantla...
CGCTCCCTTTGTGAGGCTAGACGCTCCTTGTGAGGCTAGACGCTCCTTTTGGAAGGCTAGACGGTCTTGGTCTTGGAAGCTTGGCTTTCATATTGTGGTGAGCTTGGGCCTTCCTCCATCATTTCCACATGTGTCTTCAGCTACTAGACATCCTCTTATTCTAACCTCTGACACCCGAACCTACTTCCTCTAACCATTCACATCACCTATAACTTCTACTATATAGCATAGGGTTCAAAACCTAGTCCACAAAGGAATAATTAAAAGAGTGTATGCTTCGGCCATAACCCAGATTTGAGTTGCCCCATCTGAAAACCCTCCTCCACATCAACTACCCATTTCTTGAATACAACATTGTTTCTTTGATCCCATATACTGTTTCTTTGATCCATATACAGTTGGGTATGAAGGCATGACCAATTGAGTTGGACTGAGTAGACACCATGTGTTTAGTGAGTGGGTTTAATCATTGTGTCCCTTTATTATCTCTATTTATCTCTATTTAAAGAAATTATTGTACTTGTAATTTGTGTGCAACAGGATATAATGAAAATCTAATAGTTGCCCGTGTGGATGTAGGTTGCAATGTGTTGTTTATTTTTCTGCAGTTGATTCGTGATTGTGTGTATTGTTTCCGCGTGCGTTTTTCCCATATACTTATACTTCTAAATATAACTGTCCAAAGACCTTTCCATACCAATTTTGTTTGTTACTGATCTAAACCAGATGAAAATTCTCAAAATGACACTTTAGTTCATTGTGTTGCACAAGCAGGATTCCAATCCACCTGATGCACATAGAATAGACACTCTGAGTATATATGCATTACAAGAACAGGTGTTGACTTGATTCATCCAAAATCTGACACATTGCACATGTGATAGAGTTTACCGCCACCCCTCTCCTACTTAGACTCATTAGTTTCAGTATTCTACTCAACAAGACCCTCCAAGCCGTGGTGAGTACATTAGTTAATGCTTTAACCTTCCACAAGCAATTGAAAATAACATTATGTAGATCTCTAGCATGATTTAGTAAGCGTTCATACGCTGATTTCAGCGAGAACAACCCTGAATCCTCTCTCCCCCCACACTTGTATGTCCTTTACCTCCTTATTCATGTTGGTGTTGGATATGTACCTTAAAAGCTCTACCTCCAGCGTGGATTCGTATTCAAACCTGACACACCTCCACCTTAACCTCCACCACCACTCCACTCATCCCACACCCTACCTCCCCACCTTTTGACCTGGTTCAATCATATAATATCAACATGTGATATACTAAAAATAAACAAATTTATAATATAAATATTCTTTATTAATCTTAAAATAAATACTAGAAAAAATTATTAGTTATATTAAATTAACGAATATAAGTATAACCGCTAATATTATTGACTTTATGTTAAAAAAATATGTTTGATAAAATTAAGTAATAAACTAGTTAATAGCACATAAATTTCTAATTTATAAGTTATATATAAATTGATAAATTAACTTATTAAATTTAAAATGTTTAATAAATTCACTAGTAAAGATAAAAATATATAATTATGTAATTTTTATTATATAAATTAATTTTGTTTTTATTAACAAAATATATTATTATATAATTATTTTTTTAAATAATAATATTTTTATTAAGTTTTCTAGTTTTTTTTTTCTTTTTAAGTTGTATATGGATTTTTTTATACATGTCATTTTATTTAAATGAGTTTATCTAGGGAGTATTAATTAAATTATATTTCATTTTTTAGTGATTTAAATTTTTTATTTCTTAAATCAAGTTATTATTTAATTTATTTTTATATTTTTTATTGTATTTGTTGAAGATAGGCTTTTATGAATCCAAATTTGTGAAAATTGCTTGAAGACTTTGTTGTTGCTTGTGTGTGTGGGTTTTGGGTAGTTTGAATTTGTAATCCACTCATAGATTTGATCCAAGTTTATTTGATTTTAAGCTTTTTGAAAAAATATGTGTTTTCAAAGAGAAGTGGAAAATCAACCTGTTGAATTGTCGTTTCAACCGGTTATTTTACACTTAGAGATTTTTGAAAAGGATTTGGAACAACTTGACTTTGGTTGACTTTGCTATCAAACAAATTCAATCGGTTGTTTCAAAAATTCAACCGATTGGTTTTTGAATTTTTTAACAGGATTCTGTTAAGTTAGTTCAATCTCTTTTAATTGTTTTAAAATTGATTTGCCTCTTGCATTAAATGTTTTTAACAACTGATTGGAGTATATATAATATGTTTTATGCTCCTGGTTGTTATTGATTAAGATTATTGCTTTCAAATCAAGTTTTTCCAAGATTTCTTCAAGCTTTGGATTCTTTTTAAGAGTGGAATAGGATTGCACTGTGTTTCTTCTTTTCAATTTGTGATTGTATCAGGTGTTATCATTCCTATTCTATCTTAAAAATTGTATTTCTGTAAGAACGGTTGGTGTGCAGATTCAGAAGGTGTTCTGAATTCTGTGGCGTGATTGTCAAAGGTGGGGTGTGTTCTTGAAGGGTTCAAGATCACCACTTTGGTGTGTGTGTGTTGTAATCAAGGTGGTTTGATTGCTTAGTGGAATACTCAAAGGTTTTCTGGGGACTGGATGTACCTCTTGGCTAAGAGTGAACCAATATAAATCTACTGTGTGAATCTTTCTATCCCTTATCTCTTTAAATTTGTATTTTCTTGAATTTTATATCTGCTGCTATAAACAACCAATTATTTCGCAAAAACAACCAGTTGATTTTTTGTTGTTAAGTGAAATTTGTTCACTATACCTTCAATATTTGCGAAATAAATAATTCACCCCCCTCTTGTTTAAAACCTACATTTCTATCAGTATGTCATTTTCGTATATGTAATGAAATTTGAAGAAGTGGACATAAACAATGTATCATCATTTGAAGATCAGATATATGAAGAAACAAATGAATGGGAAGAAGACAATGAAGAGGGAGAAAGTGAACATGAATATGGAGATGGCTTTAACATCTCTAACTCTGAATAGACTTAGGAAGCCAATGCTAACAAATAATATCTATTGTAGGAACTAGTATTGTATTGTTGTTGTTAACATATTGTTTATTACTCCAGTTAATTTGAGGTTTATGTTTTGCTGATGAAATTTTTGCATGTTTATTTCAATTTTTTTATTAAACTATATTCAGCATATTTTTCTCCATTGATAAACTTATATTACCTTCATTATCATTTCATGCCATATATGTAGATTTCATCACGAGGTTCTGATCAACCATCACCGAGTAACAACAAAAAAAGGGAAAAAAATAATGTGATAAAATTGTTATCACGATTTAACAACCAAAATGCATCATCCAGTCAACCCAATACATTTATTCCTTCTTCAACTCATGGATCTATCCCACTAGTAGCATATGTTATTGCATTAACACCATATCTACGTGTTAGTTCTATACAAATCTTGGAGGGACGTACTCAGCTTCTACAGCCAATAACTTAGAGGACAAGGTCCTCTCAGCTGGTGAACGCCCTCTAATTCAACCTATTGGGAGAGGGTAAGAATATAATAAAATTCAATTTATATAATTTACTATTATTGTCTTATAATTTTGACTAACTTTGTTTTAGAATTTAGGTTTTATCCGTAAAAAATTGCATCAAAGGCTATCACTGCCACCATCAAGCAACAATTTGGTGCGCCATGGTAAACATGGGGGCAATCCCGAAGGGTGACCGGGATCTATTTTTTCAACATTTTAAGGTACTTATTTTTATTCCCTTTAAAAAATTTAATTTTACAATTTGGATTGATGATTCTTGTTGTTTTGCAGAGAAGGTCACATGGAAGGTTGAGGACGAGGAAAAAGTTAAGAAAAATTTCCATACAAAGGCTTCTCACACCCTTTCACAAATGTTTAAAGATACTCGCCAAGAAGGTAAACGACCCAAATGGATTGACAATAGTGTTTGGAACAACCTCCTGGAACAGTGGAACATGTCTGTGTCTCGATCCAAATGTGATACAACTAAAAAGAATCGTTTGTCCGAAAAAGGTGGATGTCTGCACATTGGATGATCCATTATGCTTTCTTTGGATTAGAGGTTGTGGGAGAGTGGAAAGTTGAGGGTGTGAGGGAGTGAAAGTGTAAAGAAAGTGTGGAGAAAGTTGAGGGTGTTTGGATTGGGGGATGTTAGAGTGGATGTGTGAAGAAAGTTTATTGGAAAGCGTGAATAATGTGATAGTTGTGAGAGTATTTTAATATATTTTGAATAATGTAAATTGTAAGATTACAAATTTACCTTTGTATATAAATAAATAAGAAAATAAAATATTAATTAATTTAAAAGGCATTTAAGTTAACTAAAATAATTAGTATTATATTATTTAATTTCTATTACATTATGTTATATATAATAATAAAATATACTTTTATCCATGTGTGTAAAAAAATAATCAAAAAATATTATTAATTTTGAACATAATTTTGATAATTAAAATAATTGTAAGTTTCAATTATAACTTAAAAAATAATTTAAAATTGAGAAATAAATTATATAAATTTCATAACATTAACGTATGTCTATGTAAAAGGTAAAAATATTAAAACCATAACATTAGAAATTTATATTTTCATTCTGTAAAAATAATAATTTAAATAAATATTTCTATTCTGTAAATTTCTTAATTTGATATAAAAAAATTATTCATTAACAGCTTAACAAAATGAAAAAAAATCTTAACTATAATTTAATAACAAAATTTAAACAAAACAGATTCACACCTATAATTTCAATTCATATTCCACAAAACAAATATTCAAAACATTACAAATTTTTTACATAACAATACAAAAAAAATATAATCAACTTAAGACAATAATTAATTTAGTATCATAACTATTTTATTTCTCCTAAACATTCACATTTAAAATTACAAACTAATTAACATCAATAACTACTTTACAATAATTTAAAAAAATTAAATTCCAAAAACAATAAACATCCAACACAATTTAAAAAAATCACACATACCTCAAGAGAGCATAACAAAATCACAACAGAAATCAACTCTCAACAAGATCAAACTGTGCCTGAAAAAAATGTATTAAAAAATTAAAGCAAAAATCACAAAATGAAAAATCTAATAAAAACATGAACATAACCTATTATGAGGTTTGTTTAAAACAGCACATAATCGATTACCCACACATTTAAGATGCATAATCGATTACGGCCACAGTTCAAAAAGCATCATAATCGATTATCCAAAGCTTTAACATGCATAATCGATTATGCATACACTTTAAAAATCAAAATAATCGATTATGTTCTAGGATAATCGATTATCAGCACAAAAACATAGCCCACATAATCGATTAAGTTGCCAATTTTTTTTTCCAGATAATCGATTATGTATTAGGCATAATCGATTATGAACTATTTTAAATAACATAATCGATTATGTGCACTGCTATTTTTCACCCATAATCGATTATGAATGGAACGAAATGAATTAAAACTCAGTGAACCACCTCTGTGCTTACTCACGACCCTCTACAAGCCCCTATTTCAGCACAATGCAAAGTATGAAAGCATGGAATCTCATGCTTGCTGTGCCATTTTTGTCGTGGTGCAATGGGTAGCCACTGTGTGCTTCAGAGTGAAAAAGAGAGTGAAAAAGCATGGGTAGCATTGTCATTGACACCGTCCTACGTGGCTTTCTACCTTACTTTCTCTCCTTTCTCTTTAATGCATGAAGTAACCAAAAAAGCTACCAATTTCTCTTCACATGCACCCTCATTCTCCTGCGCCCACTGAAGCAAACGGGGGTGGCACACTCCCATCCGTCTTCACTACAGTGCCACCCCCCAATCCAAACACTACCTTAGTGTGCATGAACACGCTATTCGTTTGGTATGATTTCCATATAATTTTTTTTATATTAATCTATGATTAATTATTACCTCCTTAATTTATAAAATGTTTTCTTTATAAACAAAGGAGTTTGGCCGCTTGGTCCATGTTGATGAAATGTTTCAACAAACACATATACGGAAGAGCAATAGGGATTTTGTAGATGATAGATCGAGGCGGACACATGTTAGTTTTTTTTCAAATTTTTTTTTTTTTTTTCATATACATTAATTACTATGATAACAAATATTTTTCAGTTTAATAGAAAGATTTTGAAAGTAGATTGTCTCAAGCATTAAGTCACAATCTATGTATACCTCAATATCTACTCCATTAGATCTTGCTGAGGAGGAAAGATTGAGAAATTGTTGTTGGTTAGAAGTTGTAGGTGGAAGGTACAAGGGACGAGTATATGGGGTTAGACGTGTCGATCTTCAGAACGACTCTGTTGATCGCTACCTACAAGAAACACAAGCATCTTCTAGTAATAAGAAAGTTGATTTAGAAGAAATTGTTGAACTTAGGCAGCAGATTCAACACATGAATACAAGGTTTCAATCCTTTCAAGATTTGATGATGCAATATCTACCAACTTAAACAACAACAGTTGCACAACATATTTTTCAGCAGCCAAATACCCCGCAACTAACTCAACAAAATTAGATGCAAGATAATAATGAAGTGCAACATGATAGTAATCATGATGAACAACAAAATTCACCTGGTGAAGATTATAATAATTATTAGCTTCTTTAAAACTTTGAAATGACTTAAATTTCCTTTTATTAGATTTTTGTTTTGATTTAATGAAATACATTTGGATATTTGGAAATAGTATTGTATTTATGGGTAGATCTGAATGTGTGAATATTTGTCTTTAAATGAATTATGAAAAGTGGAATGTTGATGAATATATGTCGGTGTAGAATGTGACGAGCTTCCAAATATTAAACAACCGGATATTGTTATATACACTGTTACATACAGATTCGTATGTAAGTCTTTCCGCTATTACATACAGATAAATACATATGTAAATTATTTGTATGTAATTACATACGGATTTTATATACGGATTTATCCGTATGTAATTACATACAAATCCTAAAATTCATATGTAACAGTTACCTACGACAGTTTTACATACGAATTTTTTTTGTATATAATCCGTATGTAACTATGTTTTACATACAGATTTATTGTCTTACATACGGATTTAGGTTGTATGTAATTTTAGTTTTTCTTGTAGTGAAATATTTGTTACTTCAATTTAGAAAGTTAATTTTTTTAATTTGAACTATGTAAAAAAAAATTAAAAATCTAAATTTTTTTAAAGAAATATGATAATTAATTATCTTTTTAAAATTAAAAAAATAGTAAATAAAAAATGTATCTATATATTTATCAAATCCCCTTATATTAAGTAAATTAATTTATAAATTAATTAAATAAATTAATAATAAATAGCTTATTGATTTTATTTACTTCCTGACAATTTTTTTATCAACAAAGAATTAAATTAAATAAAAAAAGAGAATACTTCAGGGGCATCCCAACTCGTATACAAATATCAGGAAAGAAGCCTACCAAAATTTACTTCTTGACAATGTATACGTTAAAATTAATCATTCAAATTCTTCGTTAATTATGTGTTAAATGTAATCTTTAACAAATAAAATAATAATACAAAATATGTATATAAGTGTTAATTTTTTTATCAATAATAAAAAATATAATAAATAGAAGTATTTGGAAGATATTCCAATCTATTAATTTTGTGATCAGCCTAAAAAGTTCATTCCGCAAATCCTACTACTTGTTTATATAAAATCTATAAACTTAAGTATCTAATGGCGATAGCAGCCAAAAGAAATCCCATGATTCATAATTTATTCCTTAATGCAGTTTTAGCTACATATTTAAATTCTACTCCAAATCTATTTCTTGAAACCATACAAATGTTGATATAGTATCGCCACAAACATAAAATAAATGTTATTTATTTATTTTAAAATTATTATTATTATGGACTAAAAAATAGTTATTTCAATTTTAAAGAAATGATAATTATATAATATTTTATAGGAATTTGAAACCAAAATTGACACGTTTCTTAATAAGATTTCAAAATTCCTCCAAATATCTTCCTCACTAAGTACTTATAAGGTACTTCGAGAAGCTTTCTTAAAGTTAAGATCCTAGGTTTGGGTTTTAATTTTTTTATAAAAAAAATGAACTAAATAAATTTAATCATTTAAAATATGTTTAAATTCATATAAAAAATATTTATCAGGTATGCCAATATTCAATAAAATATTATTTTAAAAATTAAAAAATAATAATATTTAAAATAATTTTTATTATTAATAAATAAGATAAATTAATTCTTAAATTTATATTTAATTATTTATTAATTAATTTAGATCTAAAGTGGTAGTTAAAACATTAATAATTAATTAAATATTAATTTAGAAAATTATTTATATTATTTATTAATAGTAAAAATTATTTTATCAATAAATTTTTTAATCTTTAAAATAATTTTTAATTTAATTAATATAATAATTAATTATTTTTTATTTTAAAATTATTTTATGTAATAATTTAGGGGTTAGGGTTTACCTCTACCTATTTTTGGGATTACACTTAAAAAGTAGGCAAGTGTACCTTGTATCCCTAAATCAGCCCAGATACTTCTCCAAATGAGACAAAAATGAAAGCAGCATGTTTCCTAATTATAGATCATCCAAACCTCCAAAATAGAATTTCAGTCAGCTGTCTTACTGCATAAATTTCCATCTTATTGCAGTTTTCAAAACTTTCATTATAATAAAATAAAATAAAAATTAATCATTATACTAATTAAATTAAATATTATTTTATAAACTAAAAATTTATTACTATTTAAAGTAGTTACTATTAATAATAAATAATAAAGGTTTATAAATTAATTTCTAACATTAATTATCAAAATTTCAACTACTAATTATTTTAAATTATAAATTAATCATCAATTTAACTAAAAATGATAAAACTCGCCATGTGTCATGATATATGATCTAATTACCAAAAGTTAGAAGAAGAAGAAAAAAAAAATGAAAGGGTGTGGAAGAAGCATGCAGTGTGATATCACTACTCTTGTTTTTCCCATGGACTGTAGCAGCAGCCGGTAACGAAGACCTGACTGAGCAAGGAGTTTGAATTTTCTGATGAGCTACGGCAGCCCCGTATTATATTGGAGGAGGCCATTTCGTCCAATAAGAAAACACCAGCTTCACTATCTCATTCATCAATACGACATTTGTATCACTTCCCACCTTTGAATTATTATTTTCTAAGATATTTTGATGTTGATTTTACAAAACTTGTTGCTCATGGAGTTGAAAATATAAACAAAAATTCACACCATGTTCTACGCTAGTCTACTTGGTGACTTCACTGGGTGGGTCAGTTATAGTTACACATTTTCGGCTTAATAAAATATCCATGCTAAATACATGCTAACATTTTATATATAATCACATGTATTAAAAACCTTACTATATATATCGTCAGCCCCTCATTTAGTTCTTCATCACAAGTTACCATTCTTTGCCTCTTTCATTAATTCTACCAAACCCTTTTTCTTACAAGTTTTGAACATGTCGAACGTGTTAGCAGGATGTGAAAACGAAGAAGTTGTTACCTATGGGTGGGCAGCTAGAGACGATTCAGGAATTCTCTCCCCGTTCCACTTTACAAGAAGGTATAATTCATCTTAATCCAAAATTGCATGCTCTTCAAAAAAAAAAAAAACCATTTGCAAGCACTGATTCTTTGTTTTCTTGAACAAAATTAACAGGGCAAATGGTGATAACGATATCACACTTGACATACTCTACTCTGGGATTTGCCACACGGATCTCCACATGGTGAAGGACGACTTTGGAATGTCTATCTATCCAATGGTTCCTGGGTATTATTTTATTCTGTTTTGAGACCGACACTTTTTTCTCTTCAAAGATCTCCTTTTAATCCTTAAAATCTGTGATTTTTTGTTTTGTTAATCTGGAAGAATTCCTCGTAAAATATTTGTCTTACCATGTGGTATAAAGTATACGGTGAAATTAGAAAGAGCTCTATATTTTACTATATGGACTTGATATTTTCGTGTGACGTTCAAATTTGGTATTGATTTGAGAATACGTTCTTTTAGGCATGAGATTGTGGGAAAAGTGACAAAGGTGGGTAGCAAAGTCACAAAATTCAGTGTTGGGGACATAGCTGGTGTGGGTGGCTCTGTGGGTTCGTGTGGTTCGTGTTCGGACTGCAGCGAGGGCTTCTATGTATATTGTCCAAAAATGATTTTAACCTACAGTGCACGCTACCATGATGGAACAGTAACCCAAGGTGGATACTCTGATAACCTAGTGGTTGATCACAATTTTGCGGTGCTAATCCCAAAGTCCATGCCACTGGCTAGTACAGCCCCCTTGTTGTGTGCTGGAATCACAGTTTACAGCCCACTGAAGTATCATGGGCTTACTAAGCCCGGATTGCACTTGGGTGTGGTGGGCCTGGGAGGCCTAGGTCACGTGGCTGTGAAGTTTGCCAAGGCTTTTGATATGCATGTCACTGTGATAAGTACATCTCCCAGCAAGAAGAAGGAAGCACTGGAGAGGCTTGGTGCAGATGCATTCTTGGTTAGTCGAGACCAACAACAGTTGCAGGTAACTCACACACCAATTGCTTCAATCTACTAATAATAATGCATGACATGATTAAAAGCTGATTAGTGAAATTCTGTGGTGCGTGATTAGGATGCCGTTGGCACAATGGATGCCATTCTTGACACAGTTTCAGCTAATCACTCCATCCAATCACTGATTGGTTTATTGAAAACAAGTGGAAAGTTGATTTTGGTGGGTGGACCAGCCAATCCTCTTGAGGTTTTAGCTATGCCTTTGCTTTTGGGTGAGTCTTCTTCCTCTAGTATCCTTCCACCACAGTTATTTAATATATAGAGGGAAACGAGTAACACTGAAAATGTCTTGAATTACAGGGAGAAAGATGATTGCTGGTAGTGCAGGAGGTGGGAGAGAAGAGATTCAAGAGATGATTAATTTTGCAGCAAAGCACCATATTACAGCAGATGTGGAAGTGATTTCAATGGATTACGTGAACACTGCCTTGGAGAGACTAGAAAAAAATGATGTTAAATATCGCTTTGTCATTGATGTGGCAAACACTATATAAGCTGCATGTTCAAAGAATCAGAGATGAAGCGTTGTTCAAATTTTAATTTTGGTTCTCTCCAGACGTTACTATAATTAAATGATGTATTTTCTAATCTCTAGTTATCTGAGTTTATATGTCTGGGCTCAAATTCTAGAGAAATATTGAATCATATTTTATAAACATAGTTCAAAAGTTTGAACTAGTTACTCAAACTAGTTTAATGGTCTTGTCACATCATGTTATTTAATACAATGACATCCACTATTATTTTATAGTACTAGTCATTTTTATTATTAAAAATTATTACTTATTCTCAAATGGCATGTAAGATACAATTTTTCTAAGCGTAAGAAGGGATACCCTTTCAAACACTTAAAATTCATACAACCCTCCAATAACTATTTACTTATATTCTTTTTTAACAAGTCAATTTTTTAAGATATTACACTAATTTAAATAAATAATTTTCGTTTTTAATTCATTATCCTATAATTAACAGAAAAAAATAGTCCTCAATTACTCTAGTTTCTATTTATTTCTGTTAATATAATGACTACAGTGTGTATTACTACTAAAATAAAATTTTACGAATTAAATTAATTTTCATATATTTTGAATTGATTAAAAGTTTGAAATATTTTACTCTTTTATATTTTGATTTACATTTTAATAATAATAAATAATCTTTTATTAACTAGACTAATCCTTCCTTAAAAACCATTTAAATTTATTTCTTGTCTCGTATCACATATATTATAATATCAGTATCATATATGAGATCTATTCACTGTCATCACCTCTTTTTTTTATCAACAAAGAATAATAAAATTAAAGAGATATTTTTTAAACTTTTTTTTATCATAAAAAATAAATAAAAACCAGAACCTAATAGCTAGCATAAACATAAACCAGAGCTTAACAGCTAGCATAAACATAATTTATAGTGTGCCAGGTAACAAGCTTAAACTTTCTCACTTAAAAATAGCTAAAACAAACAAAACTTGTCCTGCTTAAAAAACTGTCATAACCTCTGAGATTGCTTGCACTTCTTGTATTGATATATTAAAGAATTTTGGCGGAAGCTCTACGACAAATAAAAGTGAGATTTTAGTTTGTATTTGTATTGGGAAAGTTCTAGAAAGTCATTTAAACAATTTAAAATTTGATAGTCCAAAGATGATCCAAAAGTTATAAGAGTAAAAGTTGTAGTTTGAATTGTTTTCTTTGCAATAGAAGAAAAAGAAGTGACTCGTTCCATTGAAAACATTGTTGATAATAAACTTTTGTTGCAATTTGAGGGATATTGTCAATGCCAATGTGTGGCTTGTTGAAAAATGGTAGCCTGAAAGCTAATTATAACATTTTTTTTTTCTTAATGTCAAAGGTAGGGAGAATTCAAAAGCTTCAATCTATTGTGAAAATGATCTCAAATCTATTCTTTTACAACTTTTTTTGTTGTGGAAACATTCATAGAATGACATCATGCGTTTTACATGTATTCTGCAGAAAGTCAATCATGTATTGGTTTCCTCCATCGACCTCCAGGGCAACTACTTATCAGGTGCCATGATGATTAATTGTGAATTTTTATTCTTCTAAAACACAAATTAAGAAATTATTAGTTATAGGAGGATTTATGTGTTAATATATTTAATTTTCTATTTTAAATTATTGGGCTTTGTTTGTTTGACCCAACTTTCCTTTTCTGTTTCAGTTAGGTCTTAATCTTTTTCTTATATATACACCATGTATTTTACTCTC
>Ga0123342_1008495_pt1 | contig 12875 bp, 7 predicted proteins | sample Turbeawhitnodule_FD_89960 | JGI IMG/M metagenome (GOLD analysis project Ga0123342, IMG submission 89960) | Root nodule microbial communities of legume samples collected from Mexico - Turtle bean Mexico white nodule | ecosystem: Host-associated > Plants > Roots > Nodule | place: Mexico: Nepantla...
AAGGGAAGATGCGACATGGGAAGATAAATGGCGTTTTTTTCGTACTTACCCTCAGTTTCACCTTGAGGACAAGGTGATTTCAAGTGGGGTGGATTGTTACGATGCTAACTAATGAGTGGTGGATTTCTTTCTTTGAAATAGTCTTAGAATTAGTTGTGCTGAAGTAAAGGAGATAATGGGATGCCCACGTTTTCATTTAAGTTATTAGGCCACGTTTTCATTTACAGTTATTAAAAGTAGTTTACGTTTTCCCTTTAAATTGTAATGTTTGCTTTCAGAAAGATATATGAGAAAATTGCCTCAATCTCTCTTGTTTCTTCTCCTTCATTTTTTTCTTCTTAATTTCCTTTGGCCAGTGGTTCAGCCGTAGACCACCTAACATTTTCTTCAGTTCTGGTTGTGTTTAATTATTGTGTTTTAATCTGTTTTTGTGCCAACTTAGGTGTTTTCTTTTGCTTCTAATAGTTGCATGTCCATTGTCATGTCCCAATTTTGTTTAATCTTGTCAAATTTCATCATGTGTTGCTGGACTGAGACACGGCCCAGACTCGTACGGGAGACAAAAAAACTTAAACAAGTTTTGAATTTATTACATATAACTAATATTTGTTTTAAAATATACAATAACTTTTTTAAAAAAAAATTAGATATCTAATAATTTATAAACTTTGTTTTAAGTCAATAAAAAAAAGTTGTTACTTTGTATTTTATCGTACTATCCTTTTTATAATCGATATATTCTTTTTACGAATATTGACGTATCCTAACAGTACAAATAATAAAAAGGATTTATCACAAATTATTTAACGCTTCATACTGTATGACACATTTTAACTTAATAAATTCCTCAACATAAAATTTATGACAGAAGAAACATAAAATTTATTTTGTATCCAATTTTAAAAATATACGGAATACTTGTAATAAGTCATATTGAAACCTTAATCTTATTAAGTCAATATAAAATTACAAAATTCATAAAAACGGGAGAGGAGTAAAATTAACATTTTACAAATGTTCAAAAAGTAAAGAAACGTTTTTTAAATCTGGAGGAAAAAAATTAATCCAAATTTGAAGAATAATAAATTTGAACCAAGAATCAGAAATTCCCCACAACCAAGCTTTTAAGCTGATTAAGGAATCAAGTTTGTGGATTTGTAGGAAAAATCTTTTCAAAACATCTGCCTGAGACTACGGCTGAGGATATTCCACTTTTTCCAAAGTATGAAAACAGGACAGACGGTTTTGTCTGTACTAAACCCCCTCAAATTCAAAATAGCAAATTAGGAAGCCATTCCAATCTCAACAAAGAATTGTGAATTTCATGCAGATTGGTCATTCAAAGTTTTCTCCACCACCTGCAAGAAGTGTGAGATGACGAACAATATCATAAACTATGATCACACAGATATGCTGATTTAACAGTTGCCGTCCAAAATCCTCCAAAGATAGGATGTAAATCTTTTCTACCCGGTTTACAAAAATCCCATCAGGAAATAGTTCCACTTCTACCTTTGGAATGATAATGCCCAAGATTGCACGATGATGGAAAAGCCTCAAGTTCTGGAATCCATGCATGAATGTTCCCACAAATAGACATATTTGCTATAATCAACACTAAAACAAGGCCCCTAGAAAATTAATATTTAAGTACTCTGCATTTCAAAATTATTAGCTCAACAAATATGAAATATTAAATAGTTTGAATTCAAGTACTCGACAAAAAGGCTGATTGAGCCCTTTATTTTAATTCATATATACATAATCATAAAAGGGCACTAGATTGACTTAAGAGACAATATGAATGCAGGAAGGTTATCGAGAAACAAAGTAAAAATTGCACCAAGTACAAATATCAAAATAAAAGCAAAAATTATTTTAACAATATACACAAAGGTGATTGGATTGGATACGCTCCTTGCAGTACCCGGGACACCTGAAACCTGGGATGAGTTAAATAAAAGGAAAACATGCTCAGCCGACAGCAGCACTTGAATGGTAACAAAAAGTTACTACATAAAACTAAAAGTTTGCTTAAGGGTTCAAATAATTTGATTCAGATAAAATTTTCATTAGATTTAGTTAAATGTTTAGTATTTTGTTCTTTTCCTATCAGTGTATACTGGTCTGCATGATTAGCAGAAGTTAGAATGGTAGCATTGGTATTGTAGCAGAATGGTTGGGAGCCACTCATTCTCTTCCTACATAGACCTCTCTGTACTGCCTTATCATTAATGAAATTGCTCATTCAGTCTTAAACACTAAGTTTCGTTCTTTCCAAAATGCTCTATCAAGAGATTGATCTTGATACCTCATAATTTTCTACCCCTGGCGAATTGGTCCAGCTCCACTCTATCACTTTCTCTCATGTCAACTCTGGAAAACTCAGTGGTATTTCCTTCGCCGGATACAATAAATCCAACCTTGCCGGAATGAAAGCCAAGCTATAAAAGAGTAGTTTTAAGCTTGTCAAACTACTGTCTCACTATTCTCCAAATTCAATGTTACTGAGACATTGATTGGGCTTCCAATTTCGATGATCACAGGTCAACCTACAGTGTCATTTTTTCTTTGGCCTAATCTAATCACCGGGTGGTACAAAAAAAACGGTTGTGACCACCTACTTCAGTTGAATAGTTTACCTTACTATAGCCCCAACAAAAATCTCATCTATTGAAACACTACCTCCTATGCTTTAAGTTTCTGCCACACTATCTCCTACCAATTTTATGGAATTATAAGTCAACCTCGATTTCTAGAGCTAAAAATAAAAATTATCTCATCCTCCCTGAGCATGAGAGAGGATTATTAGTGTATAGTGGTCTGTATGGAACAGCCCAACTATTACAGCAAGCAATTGATTGTTAGTTGATAATTAGTATTAGTTTTACGTTATAGCAGTTGCTTCTTAGGTTTTTCTATTATAATAGGGTTGTGATGAATCACTCGTTTTCTCTTCATACATAAACCTCTCTGTACTAATTTTATGATTAATGAAAATTCACATTTCCACTTTTAAACTCTTAGTTTTGTTTTCTCAACATTTTCTCAACTAAGGTTATCAAACTCTCAAATTAATTCTCAACTCTTATAAGTATACGATCATAGATAGAGAAAACGAGTTAACTCGCTATCAACTCTTTTCTAAGTAAACATAGGTAAACTCTTTAAACTCGTGCTGAATACACATACATTCTCAAGTAAAAAACAACTTATTAATGAGTTTAAAATCAAATGTAATAGTTGCCCAACTTTTAATAACATTAATTTATTACACTAAAATTATTTGAAGAAATAAGCTCCTTTTTGAATTGTATTCACATTAAGAACTTATGCTTTATGAATTTATAAATGATTTAGTTATTTATGTTGTTTAATCCCATTTAGTTATAATGTATTATAACACTTTATTATTCTGTTACTTCTACTTATTACAATATGGAAATATTGAATTGTTGTTGTATTAAGAGCATTGTGTAATATGTATATGGACAAAATTTACAAAATACTTCTTCCTTTAGTTTAAAAATAAACTTACTAGCCCTGGTGCCTGCATTCTCATCTGTTGAAATTGTTCGTTCCTCACTTCTGCAAACAATAAAACAGAATGATTAAGTAATAGTACATTCTTTTTACTATCATACCAAGTAAAACATACTGATATGATAAATTGCATTCAACATGTTAAATTTTGTTTTACATGCAAAATCTTTTATCTCGTTTGTATGAAATTACACTAACATGTCTACTAATCAGAAATACTACTAACTGCTTTTAGACCCAAACAAGAATAGCTTCACTTAAACCAAAATCGATTTCATTCAAAATAACTCACTCAAATACTCGATTATAATTATGGAAATAAGAAAACAATCCAATATAATTAGAAATATTGTTATAATTATAAAAATCAAGAGTAGATATTATATAACCAAGAATATCTAGATTATATGACTCGTCATTCTAATAATGACATATGTAGTCACTTTCCCACCATCATCAATCTTCTTTCATCACTACCAGATGACTCTGCCATAACTTCGGATGCTTCTCTTGCATCACTTCAGGTATATCAATATCATTCATGACCTATTGATATTCTAGTACGGGATCCATCTTCAACATATAATTATATAACAGAGGTCATGCTAGAGCCTTCCCCGACATCATCTCTCGTCCTGAATCCGTTCTCATCAAAGAATGATTGGCCGATTGTTATTCATAAAGTACACGTTATACCCATAAGCCTTCTAACCACTATACGAACCTAAGTTATCATAGGTTTTCCCCTAACAAAATATACTTGTTTGTCCTTGTTATCTTTTATTCCTTTTCCTAAGTCTATAGTTGAAGCTTCATCTCACCTAGAGTGGCGACAATCAATGATTGATGACATGTGTGCCCTTCAAAGTAATGGTACTTAGGATTTGGTTCTGCTTCTAGCTGCCAAATCAATTGTTGACTGTCGATGGTTGTATATTTAAAACCGGACCTAATGGTAACACTGCCAAATCAATTGTTGACTGTCCATGGTTGTATATTTAAAACCGTACCTAATGGTAACATTGATGCTATAAAACTCAACTGGTTGCCAAAGGATATACACAAATCTATGGTTAAGATTATACTGACACTTTCTCTCCTATTGCAAAATATTTATTCGACTTCTCTTTTCCTTTGCAGCTATTCACCACTAGACTCTATTTAAACTTCATATCAAAAATGAATTTCTACATGGTAACCTTGATGGGGAAGCCTACATGGAGCAACATCCTGGATTTCTTGTTCATGGGGAGTCATCTAATATAGTATGTTGCCTATGCAGGTCCCTATATGGACTGAAGCAATCATCCCGTGCATGGTTTGAGCATTTTCAGATTCTCATCTAGTTGTTTGGAATGATACGAAGTGAGGCTAATCATTCTCTGTTCTATTGTCATTCTTCCCAATGATCTATTTATCTCATTGTATATGTGGATGACATTGTCATCATAGGTAGCAATAAGGAGGGTATTGCATAACTAAAACAATATCTTGCTCAAAAGTTCCAAACAAAGATATTGGACACTTTAGGTATTTCCTTGGTCTAGAAGTAGCACAATCCAATAATGGTTTGGTGATATCTCAAAGAAAATATGCTTTAGACAATCTAGAAGAAATAAAAATGATAAATGTTATCCTTGTCCAGATCATTGGGATGCAATTGTATGGATCCTAAAGTGTATTAAGAAGTGATGGAAGACCTCAGGCCAAGGACCAACAACTAGGGCTATGGGTCGAAGGATCCAAGAAGATTGGGCCTCCTTTGATCTTAGTAGGCGCAAGCTACTCTCAACATGGGCCAACCCTAGTGTGTAATCAGATGTAACAAGTAGGAATAAACAAGCTTGTAATTTGGCCAAGTAGTCTAGAATATTTGGGCTTGTTCAAGCCTAAGAGAAACCTTAGATCGGTCATGGTATAGGAGAGGTGCATGTTTACCACATTGTCAGAACATGCTCAAATGTGGAAAGCATGGGTGGACAAGTGGCACTTGATCCACTTCATGCAGCACTCTTCTACAGGATTCAAATTTGGATTTCCCTCTTCTTACTCCCAATGACCAGCCCATGTAACTTATAAATAGGACCCTTGATGCATTGTAAAATTCTCTTTTGAATGAGTAGAGTTATGATGCACAAATAGCTCCTCAACTTGTTCTTGAGTCTCTCAAGAATAGTCTTCTCCAAATTTGACTTTCCTAATCCTCTTCCTTCAGAGTTGGAATAATCTCTCTCTTAAAAAACCTTTTCCTCCACTTCTCCTTGTTGAGAACTTGGACTATCTAGACGATATGTTTAGATGGTTTGTCCCTAAACAGTTTGATGAGACGCTAGACGATCCCTGATTTATACTTTTATGTTTTGATGATAACAAAAATCATTTGAATGATTTGCTTGAATATTGGAAGATCTAAGTAGTGTTTCTACTGTTGCATTATTCATTAGACGGTCTAATAGACGACCTGAGCGTCTACAGCATGATAGACAGTCTATTAGACGATTTGAGCATCTATAACATATATTCATCAAACGGTCTGAATGTGTTAATAGTGATCTAACAATATTTTATACAATTGTGATATGTAAAAGATCTCTTGAGCATTTACAATCTTTGTTCATGATAGACAGTCTAAGAAATTGTTCATGTTAGACGGTCTAATGAATAAATTGAATGTGTAATAGTTTTTTTATCAAACAGTTCAACAGAATCTTTTAAATATACATATCTCTTATACACGCATTCAATCAAAGAGATCTTGTACCCAAAAATGAAAAGATTTGAGATCACGCAATGTGCTATTCGCCCCTGTTTTTGGGCTATCTTTAAGGTATAACTTTTTTTAAACGAATTTGATCAAATTAACTTTTTCAATTATCTTTTATCATGTTTGCAAAATATCTTAATCTTTTCTAAACATAAATATTTTGAAAAACTGAAATCTTTAATGCTCTATTTTAATGTCATGAAAATATTATTGATTTGTTTTTACTAACCCATATTGTGATTACTTTTGAATCATATTTGTCAAACATATTCGAAGCTCAAACAAATTGGAAGATTGTAAATCCAAGCTTTTTGTTATTTTTTAGGGATCTCAGTAGAAACATGAGGATAGAAGATACTACAAAATTCAACATTAATCAATTCAAGGAACAAAGGATAGATTCAAAAATATATACAAAGAGACTGAAGGTGCACAACGAAGTAAGGAAAGTCGAGCAACAAAAGACATATCAGTGATGTTGCTGAAAAGACAAAGAGTTGCGGTGAGTGTATAATCCTACTATTAACGCGTGTAGTCTTTTGAGTGCAGTGCAAAATCATTGTAATTCTTCACTTTGTGAAGTTATAGCCATGAGCTTTCTATGTACTCTTTTTTAGAATGTTTTCTTTGTTTCTTTTGATAGTTTTTCATCTAAAGGGGAGGTTAAAAAAGTGTTGTAACCTGGAGAGGTAAGGATACTCATTGTAACCAAAAAAGGTAAGAATACTTATTATATATGAGGCTCGGACACTCCTCTTAAATGGCGTGTCTATGTCGAACACACATATCGGACACCGACACTTGTACGACACTTGTATGACACATATCGGTGAAATGTCCAATTAAAAACATATTTGTTGGAATTTTGACAATTCTAGCACGGTTCTAACACAATTTTAAAAATAAAAAATACATTAATTTTCTAAAAACTCAATTATTGTATAAATTTTTATTATGACTGTAAAAATAAGGAACAAATCCTTTTGAACCAGTCATGAAAAACATCTTTCTATTCCAAAAAAAATTTGAAACATACTTGTGCACATAAATCTTTATTGTCAATTTATATAATTATAACTATATAATATATAGATTCGTGTCCCCGTGTCCTACATTTTAAAGATTATACATATCTTCGTGTCCATGTATGTGTCGTATCAGTGTCTATTTAGTATTGATATCTCTTTACTCTTGTTGTTTTGTGTTAATTCTTACTATTGGACGATCTAACTACATGTTTTTATTAGTTGATCCATTAGACGGTCTAACTAGACAGTCTAATTAATTTATCCACTGCGAGAAGAGAGTCTAAAGCTCCATTCAAACAAAATGTTGTGGCAAAGTAAATAGAAAACTAGGCAACGACATTAGTCACTTGTGAGCTCATATGGTTAAAACAACTTCTCAAACAACTTAGATTGGAAAAAAGTTCCCAAATACACCTTGTATGTGACGAGGTACCTTGTATGTGACAACGAAGAAACATTACATGTTGTCTGCAATTCTATTATTCATGAAAGATCAAACATATTCACCAACTAAGAGAACCAATTATTGTTATATTTGCAACAAGCTAGACACATACAACTTATATATACTTCAACTTAAAGGAGAGTATTATAACTATAGAAATAATGAAATGATCTTATATAATCTTGAGTATTATTATAATTATAGAAATAAGGAACACATCTTGTATAATCACGAATATCTAGATTATATATACTATTAGAAACATTCTTATTTATTCTCATGTGATATCTTTATTGCTAGAGATATCAAATCTTCGTTATTTATTATATTAATTCTTTTTTTCAGTATAAATAAAGCATTCATATTTGAGAAATACTCGATATTAGCTCAATATTTTTGTCTTCCCGAGAGTTTAAGCTACACACTAGCGATTTCAATAACATAAGATACTTGATATCTCCCTTTTTCATTTTCTGGAGTTTGGAGAAAAATAATGAATATGTTAATGAAAATCTACATAAAACATGGAGGAAAAACTATCCCAAAAATACTTTAGAAGAAAAAAATAAGAATAAAAATGATTTCTCATAAACTAAAATTAACATATTGATATTGCAATGTTTATAGACAAGTTGGGTAAGCGAGGTTCTAAAAAACAAAGAGCTTAATATACTTGCCTGAAGAAAGATCAGTGAGGGTTACCGTTTGGAGTTTCCAACCATCACCGAAGTCAGAAAGAAACGATGTGGGGCCAAATGCGATGGGTACTTCTCCATCCTTCACTGCTTCTATGTGCGACGCAGGCACCACCGTTCCCTTCAACTTCCGATTGATCAACGCCACCGCAAATCCCGCGTCGGTCCCCGCCGCGAACCGCCGTTTCTTTCCGGAACTTGCGCAATTAACCTCCACGTACTGCTGTTCGTTTCCACAAATCAGAATCAAATTGAATCACTAGCGACGTTAAGATAATTAGAGAGAACGAGATAGTACAGGCGTTGGACGAGGAGTTTGCTGTGGTGGAGGCGACGGTGACGACGGTTGAGCCATCTCTGTTTGGTGTTTCCCCACCCAACTTTGTTATTCAAATCGTAAGTAGTTTTAGGTCTTGAATGCGTCTGTTACACACGTACCTCCTCTTTTATTCTGTTTTTCCTTTTCCGGTTATTTCATCTGCAGCTTCTAGGAAATTTTTTTGTCGAATAGTCTCAATTCAATAAAATATTTCCCTGTGAGACTCGATTTTCAATTTACTTACGATAAAGTTCTCTTCTCATATCTCATCTATACCCAAGAATATATATTATTTTGTAATTTTTTATGTGATTTTTTTTATAAAAAAATTATCTTTTAGTAAATTAAAAAATATATATTTATTTAATTAATAAAACTAATAACTAAATAATTTTGTTTACAAAATAACGATTATATATTTTTAATATTATTTTTACAAAATTATATATATTTAAATTGTATTATTTTTAATTCATTATTCATAAAATTATAAAATTATATATATTTTAATTTCATATTATATTAACTATAATCTATAACAATATAAAGGGATTTCCTTTTTTTTTACACATTTGATTTCTAATTTTATTCTAGAAAAAATAATAGTTAGTGATTAATAACTTCTCTTTTCCAATTTTAATAACTTCTCTTCCCTTAAAATTATAAGTTACATGCATTTTTTAAATAATTTATCTCAATCTTTACTTTCTTTTTTTATATTCTTTTGTCTTTTTGGAAGACACTGACTCTCATTCCCACTCTTTTACTTTTTCTTTTCTACAAACACACTCTTTCATTCTCATTTCTCTTTCTTTTCTTATGTTTTGATTAATCTCTCCAAAAACTATTCCTTAAGTTTGGTGATTTCAAATTCAATTTGTTTTTTGTTTTTGTTTCAATTCTTCCATCTTACATACATGCATTGTGTTTTTGTACATAGGTTGAAAATCAACTCATGACTACGACAACAATGTCAGAACCATAACTCACTGCATTCAAACCCACGAAAACTACTTGCAGTGGTGCATTGATTCGTATCCTTCGACCTCTTTCATAACAGTTTTGTCTTTGTATTTGTGGGTGACTTCATCGTTGCATCACCTATATATATATATATATATATATATATATATATATATATATATATATATATCACACAATATAGTATGTTAATGTAGACACATTTCATTTTTCACCTAAAAGCCTTGTGTTAATAATTGGATTATTAATCATCTTCTTTTTGTATATACAAACATATATCAATTTTCATCAAATTATGGATGAATTTGTGTTAGGCGTCATAGAGGAAAAAGTGCTTTGAAAGAGTTCTTTATAATGAGGTTGAAGAGTTATAATGAAAACTTGTCAACGAGACTTCTATCATAGTGATAGGAATTAGATGTCCATACATCAAGTAAGATTGTACAAGGATTTTGGAGGATAGAATTGTGAAGGTTCCTTTTTACAAACATGGTTTCAAGCTTGACTGTTGCATTTGGATTTATCATGGTCAAAATGTTTCAAGTTGATTTATATATTGGTGAAATTGTGCGATCCCTACAAAAATTGTGTAAATTGTGCCAATGTGAACAATTTTCATAGAGGTAAGAGATGGTCTATAATGATCTTAGGCAACAACATGGGTAATTGAACCATCAACATGCACTATGTTGCCATAGATTGTTCCATTTTGGAAATGTTGTTCGGTCTAACTCTTAGTACATCATGATGAGGTTGGTGTATTGTGGAGGAGTGATTGTATGTGGAATAGTGCAGTGAAGATATCCATAGATATCATCAATAAGGAATGTGCATACTTTTATTGCAAAAAGAATAAAAAGTAATGAAAGATGTAGACTTTATCTACATAAATTTGGGTATTTCTTCCTACACCTTGATGGTTCTTTACTCTTTGTCTTTTTCTTCTACGTCATCATTGGTCCTTCTTCGTCTCCTTCCATTGTTGCCCCTTTCGGTTGTGTCTTCTTTTGGTCCTACATTTCCTACATCTCACACTTTTTCCACTTAGAAGAGGTCAACATTTTACACTACATTCCGATGGAAGCTCTTTCATTCCTCAACAATAACTTTTGGAGTGTACAATTTGGAAATGACTTTCGAACTCCACAATCTATAAGCTTTTTTTTGTGCAAAAAATAACTTTCGAATTGTGCAATCCGGAAAACACTCCAAATCAGAAGCTTTTTTAGGAAAAAAAAATGTGTTTCAGATTGTGCAAACTAGAATATTTTTTTCAAGAAAAAAATAACTTCTAGATTAAACAATCCGAAAGTAAAAGTAATTTTATTCAAAAAAAAATATGACTTTTAGATTGTACAATTTAAAAACATTTTTTAACCAAAAAATGACTTGATGCACTTATTTTTCATAAACTACAAGGGCAAAGTAAAAAAAATATATATTTATGAAAGTACAAAAGAAAAAATATGGAAGTGCAAAAAGAAATAGAAATGGGTTCATCAATAATAGACAATTGAAAAATCTAGAGAAAAATTATAAAAAATTACAATGAAATTATATATATATATATATATTACAATTTAAAAAATTACCTTAAATTTTATATTCTTTTTAGGTTAAAAATATAAAACAAATAAAATAAAAGGAAAAATAGAAAGAGACTTGTATTAACTCTAAAGTTTCAGTGTCTCAATTAAAATATAAGAGAATTAGTTCCTAATATAATTCTACAATGAATTAAGCATAATACTTATATATAGATGTTAGATATTATTAGATATATTTCAATATTATTAGATACTATGAGATATTATAGATATTGTTAGATATTTCTATTTATATAATGGGCTTAGCCCATATGTTTCTTTTTCTATATAAACATAACCCTATGTGTTCAATATACACAGGGAATTTGCTTTATTCTTTCTTTTCCTTTAATATGGTCAGAGCATAGGTTTATGATTCAATTTTTATTGGTGAACCCACTGTTCACTAGAATTTTCCAGCCACCGCCTCGCACGGAGCCGCCGCCAGAATCTCGCCAGAGTCTTCGCTAGAATCGTTATTGGAGCCTTCATCATTGTTGTTGCCGTCAATTGACCGGTGACTGGATTTGTCCTTATCATCTATGGCTTCTTCCGTTCCCTCTTCCGCTTTCACTGCCATTGTGGCTTCTTCTGCTGCCATTATGTCGGATCCGCCTTTTTATACTAATTATGACAATGTTCATCTCTCCATTAACAAATTGGATGGAACCAATTATGATACTTGGACCTCATATATTAAATTATGGCTTAAGATTCAAGGTTATGTTGATCATCTTACTCGTCCCAATGTTGTTGAAAATGAGGTTTCCCATTGGTTGAAAATTGATGCTCAATTATGCATTGTTATCAAATTTACCATTCAATCATCTTTAAAACAAATTTTTCGTACCTATGAGACATGTTCAGAAGTTTGGGAACAAGCAAAATTATTATACATCAATGATACTCAACGCCATTATGGTGTGTGCCAAAATCTCCTTATAGTTGTTGCTCCCAAACGTCTTGAAGGTACAATGTCGGAATATCTGGGTAAACTTCATGCTCTTCTTCATGATTTTAATGAGTTATTACCTCCTGCCCACAATCTTTCTCAAGAACTAGAACAAAGGTCCAAGTTCTTCATGTTATTGGGTTTACATGACCTTCCTGATGATTATTCTCAGTGATCAAATTTTGGAATCTCCTATCGTGTCCAATTTTACTTTCACTTGTTCTACCCTTTTGTGTGTGCCAAGTAAACACACCATTGATATAACGCCTCATGTTGATGACTCTTCTGCTTTAGTCTCTCAGCATAATGATCGTACTCGTCCTCACAAGTCGGGCAAAGGGCAACACAAGTGTGGCCATTGTGGCAAACTTGGTCACAAAATTGACAGATGTTATGCCTTACATGGTTGTCCTCCTAAATCTATTGTGGTTGCCCACATTGATGGAGGAGGGCCAAGCACATCTAGCCATGAAAGCCAAAGCCCAACACTAGATCATGAAGAGCGTCTAGACCATGATGAGCGTCTAGCTAGAAGGAAGGAGCGTCTAGGACGTGAAGAGGA
>Ga0123342_1008496_pt1 | contig 12873 bp, 10 predicted proteins | sample Turbeawhitnodule_FD_89960 | JGI IMG/M metagenome (GOLD analysis project Ga0123342, IMG submission 89960) | Root nodule microbial communities of legume samples collected from Mexico - Turtle bean Mexico white nodule | ecosystem: Host-associated > Plants > Roots > Nodule | place: Mexico: Nepantla...
GAATAGGATCTGGGGTAGATTATATTTGTAATCCACTATTTGTTGAATCTAAAGCTTAAGTGTTTTCAAATCTTTTAAGATTAAAGTGTTTTTCAAACTAAGTGAAAAACAACCTGTTGTTTTGTCGAAGCAACCGATTGTTTTATACTTAGGTGTTTTTGAAAAAGTTTGAAAACTGTTTTGGATAATTGACTTGTTGTTAAAACCTAAACAACCGATTGATTCAATGTTTCAATCGATTGTTTGTTGGAAATCCTAACAGAAACAATTTTGTTAGTTAAGTGAGCTTTAATTGATTTCATAACTGAATACGTTCCTGCTTTAAATGCTTTGACCAAGATTTGAATGCTTTAAATAGTTTGTTAATGTTTTATAAAAAACAACAAGAAAGAAGAACAAATTTGAGTTTTTCAGAGAGTTTTTAAGCATTTGAGTTTTAACTTTGAAGCTTTGGTTATTCAAGAGAGAAGTGGAATATGATTACTCTGTATTGATTTCAGTTGATTCTGTAATAGTGTACTTCGTTCTGTGATTTGTGTACATTCTGGTGTTGTAAAGTCAAGAAGGATTGTGTGCTTTTGAGGTTGTCAAGATTAACATTCTTGGTGGTGTATGAGCTGAGCCAAAGGAAGTGTGTGTCTTGAGGGGATCAATGTCACTTCTTTGGTGGTGTGTGTATGTAATCTGGATTTGATTACCTAGTGCATTCCCCGGTGGTTTCTGGGAAACTGGATGTAGCTCTTGGGTTAAGAGTGAACCAGTATAAACTGTTTGTGCATTTCTCTCTTCCTTAAACTCTTTAATTTCAGTTGTTATTCATTGTTACTGGTATAAACAACCGATTGTTTCTGAGAAACAACCGATTGTTTTTCTGTTGCTTTTCTGTTTTGAGCTTTGTTCTTGGCAAACTGAATTTCTAAATCTGGTTTCTTGCAAAGAATTTCATTCTATCTTAAAAATCTTGCGAAAACCCCCTTTAAACCATTCACCTCCCTCTAGTTTAAAGTCATTCATTCAACACTAAGTATATGACAAATTATTTTCATACTTGTGGAATTTAATCCTTCTTGCTTTAACAATTTCTAAGAACATTAAACCTTCATAGTTATAGTTTAACTAAGTGTCTTTGAGTCTTTTTAAGTGCTTTTCTTGTTTGTCTTCTCTAAGTTTTGATATTATCTTAACTCCAATTTGGTTTAGCTTTCCTTCTTTTATCTTTTCTTGCTTGTCTTTAAATCTTTCTTAACTTTTGTTGGAGGTTCTTTTGTGAGCAAGTGTTAAAAGCTTTGACCTCTTTCACTTGAAGTGTTGCTACCAAGTGTAGACCTTTTGGAGTGCAAAACCTTTCTTGACTGAAGTTAACCTTTTTTCCATCCTTACTAAAAATCCGAGTGATACACGTGAGTGAGTGCATTAATTGTTATTTTCACTAATTGTTTGCTTTCTTTTGTGCAATGTATCATTTATCTTCAGGGGAATCTTCTAAGTTACAATTTCTTCAAAAGCCACGTCTTTTGGGAGAGCTTGAGGATGCCAATAGGAGCTTGGCCTCCAAAGAAGAGGAAATGCGAAAACTAGTGAAAAGAAAACAAAGGCTAGAGGAGGCTCAAGAGAGACAAGTTAGAGAAAGGAGATGGGAGACTAGAAATTACATGCACCATGGAAGACAAAAAGAAGAACAAGATTGGAGAGTGCACAATTTTGAAGAAAGGTGCCATCAACACCAACCACCAAAAGACTTCTTTTCCTTTTGTAAAGTTACCTAGTTTTAGTGGAGATAGTGACCCAAATGTATATTTAGGATTGGAAGCTAAAGTAGAAAAAATCTTTAATGTGTATGAGGTCGAAGAGGACCAAAAAGTTAAGTAAGCTTCCCTTGAACTTTTAGACTATGCCATGCAATGGTGGCATCAAACTGTAATGGACATTAGGCTAAACAAGAGGCCAGTCGTGGTCTCTTGGTATGATCTATGAAGCTCGAACACTCATCTTAAATGGTGTGTCTGTGTCAGACACAGGTATCGGACACCAACACTCGTATGACACTCGTAGGACATGTATCAGTGAAGTGTCAAATTCAAAAAATATTTGTTGGATTTATGACAATTCTAACACGATTCTAACACAAATTTTAAAAAGGAGAAATACATTAATTTTCTAAAAACTCAAATTTATTGTATAAATTTTTAGTATGATTATAAAAATAAGAATTTAATCCTTTTGAACCAGCCATGAAAAAATATTTTTCTGCTAAAAAAAGCTGAAACATGCTTGTGCACATAAATCTTTATTGTAAATTTATATAATTTATAATGATATAATATATAGATTTGTGTCCCCGTATCCTACATTTTAGAGATTATACGCATGTCCGTGTCCGTGTCGTATCAGTATCTGTATTAGTGTCTATGCTACATAGGGTATGATTTAAAGGAATGCATGCGCGAGCGGTTTGTTCCTCCTCATTATAGGAAGAAACTCTTGTTAAAGCTCCAATGGCTTCATCAAGGACCTAGGAGTGTAGATGAATACTTCAAAGATTTAGAAGTAACTTTGACAAAGATTAATATGCATGAAAATGAAGAGTCAAAGATTGCTAGATTTGTGAGTGGATTAAGAAGAGAAATTCAAAATGTTGTAGAACTTTATGAGTATACATGTTTAGAAAATTTGGTTCACCTAGCCATCAAGGTTGAATAACAACTTTTAAAGAAAATATCTTTCAAACATATTCATAATGATGGCTTCTATAACTCACCTTAGAAGGATAAAAATAAAATTTCAAAATAAGATAATCCTTCCAACTCCTCTAAAGAATCCACCCCACAAACTTCTAAAGACCATTCTTTTCCTTCTAGGACTAAATTGTCAACCAAAACCTCAAGTACAAAATGTTTAGGTTTTGGTCACATAGCTGCCAATTGTCCAACCAAAAGAACAATGATGGTAAAAGGGGAGTTGTAGTAAGTGACCATAGTTCCTAATCTTCAAGGTCTAGCTTCCCTACCTCTTCAAGAAGCCAAAGTGAGGAAGAGTCTAAGATGTCTTGTGAAGGTGATTTGTTAGTAGTAAAGAGCATACTTGGATAACTTCAAAAACCTTTTGATGAAAATCAAAGGGAAAACATTTTTCGTACAAGATGCCTTACTAATGAAAAATTATGTTCATTAATTGTAGATGGGGGTAGTTTCACCAATGTGGCAAGTCCAAGAGTGGTGGATAAACTTGGATTAACCACCATCTCTCATACAAAGCCCTACAAACTACAATGACTTAATGAAAAAGGAGAAATCATTGTCAATAAATAAGTCCTCATAGCTTTTTCCATTGAAAAATATAAAGATGAGGTCTTGTGTGATGTTGTGCCAGTGGAAGCCACCCGCATTCTATTAGGAAGGCCATGGCAATTTGATAGAAAATTTTCACATGATGGCCTTACTAATAAAATATCTTTTACCTTCCAAGGACATAAGATCATTTTGAAACCTCTATCTCCAAAAGAGGTAAATAAAGATCATATAAAAATGAAAACAAAAAGATCAAGAAAGAAAAGATAAACCGGGTAAAAATATCTCACTTCACACTACAAAAACAATCATGTTGACCCGTACAGAAATGCAAACTGCACCTCCAAGGTGTTTTTCTTCCTTATCTTTTTCATTACCTAATGCTTCTAAATACTTGACATCTTTGCTAAAGATTTTTAGGGATGATATTCAAACACCTCCTAAAGGTTCCCACCTTCTAAGAGGATTCTCACCGAAAAGTCATTTCATCCCCAAATATTCTTTCGAAACATGACTTGTATATAGAACTCAACCCTATGAACTCCCAAAGCTTAATGAACATAAGTTTACTTCACATTCCACATCTCGTAATATCTTATATGTAAACACATTAACTATGTTATTTGTAGGAGTTCTAAATTCGAGGTCAAATTCTTTCCAACTTGGGGGGCATGATACAAACTAATCAGCCATGCAAATGACCAAGGGCACAAGAGACAATTCACAGTGTGATCAGTCATCTTAGAATACAAGACAATGCCCCACCAAATATCAGAAGGACCTCAACAGAAGAAGAGTTGGGCATAGACCAGAACATCAAGTGTTCCTTCTTTTGGTCTTCTTACAAGTGTTTGTAAATAAATTAGGCTCACTTTGGGGATCCAAATAGAAGAGTAAGCTAGAGTAGGGTTACATAACATAAATAAGAGTGTGCTTAGCAACTCGGGCTTTTGCCAAACCCATTTTCTCTTCATGATAACCTAGGTTGAGGAAGGGAAACTCTAGCTTCTAGAAACTAGGTCTAGGGGGGGTGACATTGACCTTGGTCAAACCCTAGGGCCGCCCTCTTCATTCCTTTTCTACCCTCCACTCTTGCTCTCGAAGACACTTCTCCCTATATAAAGAGTGCTTCTCCCCATGTAAGGACAAATTGAAATTGAATTAAATAAAGAAACTCTAGGGAGTGTTTTTTGTGAGTTTGAGTACTCAATTTATCTGGATCTTATCTTAAGTGTTTAATCCTAAACAAAAGAATAACCTATAAAAATGTACAATCTTAAAATCTACTCACATCACAAATTTGGTTGGACTAATACTTTGTAATTTTTTTTACAAAGATTGAAGTATTCCTTAAATACTCATATTTATTTATTTATTTATTTACTGATAAAAAACATTCAATTATTTTAGTTCCAAAAGACAAACGATTTTAGTACAAAACATTTCCTATTATAAAGTATTAATGCAAGAGTTACCAAATCCATAAGACTCCCCCTGTCATAATATTTTTCCACCTAATTACTTTGAAAGTTGAAATCGAAAACCCTAAACGGAACTTGAGCATGAAAAGAGGACAGATTGAAGGTTTAACTTTGATGGTATAAGCATGATTAGAAATCCCGAAAGAGTACATGAACTCGCCACAGGAGTCACGTTGTCCATTAAAACTGTGATTTGGTTGGGTTTGAAGGAGACAATGTGCTAATACTATGACCATTCAACTAAGTTCCCGGAACCCACCAATGAAACACAGGACAACACATTCATGTATGAGATTTCAAATCTTGTACAACTCGTATTCATCACCTTTGCTGGTAAAATGGACAAAATCATCATGAATTGCCACATGTCTTTACTTCATGTTTGGTTTGAATTTTCTATAGTAAGTGAAACAAAATAAAATTCTTCAAAGTGGTTTTAGTTTCAATATAAATAATTGCACTACTAAATTATTTTTCTGTTTTGTTATAAGCTTTATAAAACAAATTAGTTTTTATTAAGTTTTTAAAAGTCTTACTACATAATAATCAATTTAATCCGACACAGATGTATTTTGGTTTGTGAAATTAATTTGAAAAAATTATACACATATATATATATATATATTATAATATATATCTTAAACAATAATAAATATTAGATGATATTTGTGGTATAAATTTTTATCTATCTAAATTAACTCAAAGACATGTTTGAGCTGCTGTAAGTTTTGATATTCTAAATAACAGAAATATTATCCATTCACAGACTGTTATTTATAACATATTTATCAACTTTTACAGTAAAACTAAAAAAAAATCACTAAATAAAAAATAATTTTAGATAAAATATAATTATTTATTATATTGTGTTACGAAGTGGACTTTAAGCCTAAGTCAACCCCATAAAGCGTTGGACTATATATTATGGGTGGTCCGATAGCGGCCCGATAGCGGGTGGCCTGATAAGCCCAACAAACACTCGCTAGGATAGGCTTGAAATGACTCTGATACCATGTTACGAAAGTGGACTTTAAGCCTAACTCAACCTCATAAAACCGGCTCATAGGATTGAGGTTTGCACCCACTTATATACAATGAAAGACTCTAATCTCTAGTCGATGTGGGATCTCCAACATGATTAAATAAAATATTATTTTAGAAATTAAAATAATTATTGGTATTTAAAGTAACTTTTATTATTAATAAATAATTTTTAAATTTGTACATTGTTTTAGTTAATAATTTTAAAATTTAGCTAATAAATAATTAGATACCAATTTAAATTTATTATTTATAAAAAATATTTAATCTAGTCAATATAATAATTATGATTTTTTTTTAAAAATTAATTTTTATTTAATAATTTTTTATTGTGTAATAAATTTATAAATTATATATTAAAAAATATTTGAAGTATTTGATGGCATAAAAACTTCTGCATCAATTATATTGTTTATAATGGGACCTAAAATACACTATGGTACAATTTATTATCCCTTTGTGGAAGTTATAAAATTGCAGGATAAATAGGCAAAATAAAATGTTGTTGAAAATAAAAATATTTACAAAAATGGGCAAACCAGTCTTCATGATATTTCCTTTATTAGTTAGTATAGGTAGCAAGAAAGAATAGCTTTTGCAATATAGATATTAGTGTGTTTGACAATTTCATAATTTTTATCTAAAAACCTACAAAAATAGCCAAACACAAGCAAATAGAGGTTTGCATATTTATCAAAAGGGCTATTTATTACCTTCTTCCATCATAATTTGCTTTGTCTGGATGCATATGATAAGACCTTTTCTTTATGAACTTGTCTCTTATCTTCTTCGTTTTGGTGCCAAGCCTTTTACTCAATTATCCTCATCCTACTTTTTTTTTTCACATGCTCATCATTATTATGATCATCATTTATATTTAACTACAACTTCATTGGGTACATATACTACTAGTATAAAAATTTGAATATGATGTTTAGTATGTCAGTAAGTAGTTTTAATAATAATATTTTAAATGAAGTTACATTTTTTTTAGAATTTTTTACGCGAATATTTGTTAGAAATTCGTTACTCTTTCATATTTTCAATTTATTTTTTCAACTTTATTTGTAAATTGAATTTCAATATCTCTTGAAAAAAAATCGTAAATAATTAAAAGTGATGTATTTATCACAAAATCAATAATGAAATTATATTTGAAAATTTTCATTTTAAAAAAAATTGTTTTCTTCCTTTCATTACAAAAATATGGATGAATTTTTGTTAATTATTATTATAATTTAAATAAATATTTAGTTAATTTAAATAAATATGTACTTTCAAGCACGATTTTAAATTAAAAAGATAAAAAATTGAAAGTTGTATTTGCAAACACGATTTTAGTTAAAAATAAATAAAAGTTGGAAGTTGTCTTTTAGAGAACAACTTCTGATTTAAAAAATAAATTCGTCAAAACAAAGTACAACTTCAAATTAAATTTACACCCGTTACACGATTTATCTAATTTTGTAATTTTTTTTAAAACTTATCCATTTTTGTAAAATGTAGAAAATATTACTCCAAATTTATAAATATTCTAAAAAACAACAAAGTAATTTTGTAATAATTTACCTAAACTCACATGCTATCTCCCATTCCCTCACAATATAACTTTTTAAAAGGTTCACTAATTAACTAACGAGTAACAAATTACTACAAAGTGTAAAAACATGATAAATACACTAGCTATAATAGCTAAGGAAGGTTGATATGAGGCAAATATTTTTGAACAACGGGACCATGACATCTTCCTTTCCAAGTCACCATATTTTTAACCTTGGATAAATATGTAAATAGTAGAATAGTATTTTGAACCTTGTATTTTGGACCAATTTAGTAGAGGATTTTGAGCTTTGAAAGGCCAAGAAGAAGGCATCTACATGGTGGCATTTCAAGGCATCCAAATAGGAGTCATGTGCTTCTCTTCCAAGGTGACTCTTCTTGCTTCTCCAAGCCATATGTCCCTTCCTAGTACGCAATCTGTATTGACTCTTCAACCTCTTAGTGCCACTTGTTCTGATGCCAATTGAGAGTTTCTTATTAAAGTCTTGGATTGACACGTGGCAACCCACCAATGGAGTGGGTTGTTAGGTGCCACATGTCATGCTATGAATGGAGAGGATTTTATAACTTCAATAGTAATTTTAGGAGTCTCCTGTTGAACAAAGAAGTTTTGATGATTCCAAATTGTTGAGCAAGATGCTTTGATGTCTCCAAATCTGTGTGGAAAGGTTGAAGACCTTGCTGATGTGTATGTATGTTGTCTTCTAGTTTTTAACTTGTTAATTCACTCCTTAAAATGATTTATGCTCATTTGAATCTTTATCTCTTTTTAAAGTTGAGAAATTTTTATTCAGTTGTTTTCCAAATCAACCAGTTGAAAAAGCTGCCACTCAAGGGTTTGAGGCTAAGATAAGTTTTTCAACCTCTTGAATTGTCGAAAGAACCTGTTGTTTGGCACTTAGTGTTTTTCAAAATGATTTGGAAAAGATGTGCTTATTTTGTCTTTGTTGTTAAACAGAAACTACTGGTTATTTTGATAAAACAACTGGTTATTTTTATGAAAACCTTAACTGGAAAATTATTTCAATTGATTGTTTTGGAAAAGAACCTGTTGCTTTCATAACAAAATTCTGTTAAGTGGCTTGAACTGGTTTTAAATGATTCCAACTACTTCTGGTTTTTGATCTAACAACTTTGACCACTTGATTGAGTCTATATAAAGGCTGTTTGACATTCTTTTCAAGACTCTAAGAAAGAGAGATTACTTAAATTTTTTTTTCAAGAGATCAAGAGCTTTGGATCATCTCAAGTGTGTGGAACAGGATTGGGTTTTGTATACTTCTAAACTATAGATTTGTAACACCCAGGTGTATTCTATTCTCTTCTCCTTGAACATTGTATTTCTGTGTGTTCTTGTATAAGGCAGTTTTGGAAAAGTGTTTGTGAAAACTGTGGTGTTGCCAAAGAGTGGTCTGTGTTCTTGAGGGGTTCAAGATTATCACTCTTGGTGTGTGTTTTGTAATCTATGTTTGATTACATAGTGAATTCTCAATGATTAGCTGAGGAATGGATATAGCTTTTGGTTAAGAGTGAACCAATATAAACCTCTTGTGAGATTCTCTCTATCTCTTCTCTCATAAACTGTTTTAACTTTGTTTTATATTCTGATGGTATAAACACCCGGTTGTTTCGTGAAAACAACAAGTTGATTTTTTTTTTTCATAAATACCTTAAATTAGAAATTTTATTGAGTTGAACAAAATATCAATTGGTTAATTTTTCAGATTTTTTCACTTTACTTCCAAACTTTGCGAAAATCTTGTGAAAACAATTCACCCCCTCTTGTTTAGGCCACTAATTCTAAGAATTGACATCAGGAGCTGAGTTCTTGAAAGTTACTCAAGTTTCGATCAAATGGGTGAAAAACTACCTTTTGAGGAGGGTGCTTCTATTAAAAAGTCACCTTTGTTTTGTGGATTGAATTATCAATTTTGGAAGGTAAGAATGAAATTTTTTGTTGAATCAATTGATAGAGGAATTTGAGATGCTATCACAAATGTCCTTTTTGTACCTAAGCTTGAAAAAGATGATGTTTTCATTGAAAAACCTTGGTCCCAATGGACTGAGATTGAAAATAAAAAGGGTCAATATGATTGCATTGCCAAGAACATTATCACTTTTGCTTTGAATTCAAATGAATTTTTCAGGGTCTCTCAATGTGCATCGACAAAGGAGATGTGAGACATCCTTGAGGTTACCCATGAAGGCACAATTGATGTGAAGATGGCAAGGAAACATGCCTTGATCCAAGAATATGAAATGTTCAGGATGCTTAAAGGGGAAACCATCTCGGATGTGTAGAAAAAATTCACCCACATAGTGAATTAACTCATTAGCCTTGGCAAGATATTTGAAAGGGAGGAGCTGAACATCAAGATCCTCAAAGGCTTGGATAGATCTTGGAAAACAAAGGTCACTGCAATTTCAGAATCCAAGGATTTGACCACATCGACCACAACCTCCTTCTTTGAAAAGCTAAGGGAGCATGAACTTTAGATGAACCGACTTAATGACCAAGAAAATGAAGAAAATCATGTGAAGACTCAAATGAGTGTAGTGATGGTGAGACTCTCAACTTGCTCACAAGGAAGTTTGGCAAGTTCTTGAAGAAGAACAATCGAGAAAATTTGATGACTTTTTACGGCAAGTGCATCGCGTTGTTAGAAGTAATAATTGGCCCTAAGGACGGATATTGTTCCCGTCGGTTGACCTAAACGTCTTTGTGCGTCTTTGACAACTTCGCGTCCAAGAACCCTCCGTTCCTACGTCCCTTTCCTCCGGTGGAAATACTTGCAGACAAAGAGACAAAGGGCGCCCTCACGACTGTTTGCACTCCGACGCTCAAGTCAGACTTTCGGGCAATGAAACACCAAACTCTAACTCTGAGAGCATTGTGTGTGTGTTCTCTCTCTGTGTTGCTTCTCTTAGAAATGCGTAATGCATACTAACAAAAACGTACCTTGTTATGTTTGTTGTTACCCTTATATACCTTTTAGTGTCTCTGCCCTTCTGGTTAACTGTGACTTAAGCGTACTGTAGGCGCGCCTTAGCGACACTATCACCCAGTCTTAAGGCCATCTTAGTGCGTAAGGCTGCCCTGCCGGGGCACATTTGGTGCGGGATGACCACTTGGGCGCTGACTCATGCGCTCAATCTCTGGGGTCATCCATCCTGGGCGTTCCCTGCCCCAGTCACGTGCCATGCATGCAGAACATGATATGATTCCAATAGCACAATATGAATGATTCTTGACATTCTTAGGAATCAACTTGAGTTGGATATGAGATAAACACTTTTTGATAGAATTGGATCAAGGTTCTATGTTCAAGAACTCACCAAGACTAGTACCAAAAACCAAACTCACATGGAAGATCCATGTATTGTCAATTGAATCAAAACATCAACTAGAAATGAAGAAGAAGCAAAGATGAACAACAAAAAGTAAATGACCGAAGCAAAAAGCAATAGAAGCTAGAAAACCGAACTGAAAAAGCAAAGGAAACAAGCTAAGACATGAACATAAAAAGAGAAGAAAGGAAGGAGAAGAGAAAACTCATGAAGATGGAAGGATTGGTTGAATGAACACGCCACTTAGAGGATGGAGACTCCAAGATGAGTGTGCTATGCCGTCACTTGAGGTAACCAAGAACTCTCAAGATAAGACTAAGTGAGGAAGGCACAAAGCTCTCCAATTCTCTCTCAAATTGAGTAGAGTTTCTCTAATTCAAAATTCAAATCTGAAAAATACAGAGGAAGCAACTTAATTTATAGGCTAAGGGGTGCTGAAATGTGAAGCTAAAACAAATGCAAATTCCCCCCAAATGACATGAAAGTTGGCGCCAACTATAGCATGAGGAAGGTGTGACTTCCTCTCTTAGTTTGACACCACTCCTATTTACGTCTACACCTCTCTACTAAACGCACACCCCCCAAGCTTCCTACTATTTTCCTAAACTAAAGACCTAAAGATGCTTTTACAAAAGAGGTTTCTCATGTTTCCCTCTAAGCACCCTCTAACACAAAGAAATTATAAAAAGGGAAAACAAAAGTCCATTAGCTCCTAAAGCCTTGAACATGCTCCTTGTAAGCCTTTGAGGTGGGCTATTAACTCCATGAGCGTCCTCCATTTGAGCCTCAACCTCTTCTTGCTCTTGATGATTGACCTCCATGTCCACTTGAGCCTGAGACGTGACCCTTACGAGTCGTCTCTTTCCCAGTGGCTCTTTGATGGTGGTGCGTACTACCGCATTCCCTACACCCCATGCACAGATCCCTCGTGATCTGGGCCTCTCCCTACTGGTAACTGGGATGTGGCTTGAAAACCACCTTTTTTGTCCATCTTTACTTTTGGGGTGTCGAGGCCCGAGGCCTCCACGCCCTGCCTCGATGTGCCCCCTCCTTGGCCCCTTACCCGTGAGCCTATCGAGACTTCTCCCTGTCCTGCTGAACTTTCCAGTGGACCCAGCCTTCGGGGCTCCACCTTGACTTTGGTCAACGCCCGAGTCCGATGACCGGTCGGTACACAAGCCCCCCAATCTTGAGCTGTCAACTTGTTCAGCGAAGAGACTATGGCCTCGCCCTACCGACCTACGTGGCTCCCTGTGACAGGACGTGTACAGTGCATCGAAGTGACGCTTTCCTGCTCATGTTGTAATCAACGCACACGTGTCTTAATCAGGCGGCTGTGACTTAACGTCGCTTGCGCTTCTCAAGTTTACGTTAAGTCTTTCGAAAATGCGCGCTTCATGCACTGTTCCATCACTTGAAACTTCTCTCGCACTCTTCATGTTCTCCCTCGAGCTCTCTGGTTTCCTTTCTTAGCAAAACCCAAAACTTTTGCTCATCAACAATCAAAGGTATGGTTTTTCTCCATTGATTGCTCTTTACTTTTGTTTGCGCATTGATAACTGCCTGAGACTATTTAAATTCCACATTTTAAGCTTTCTTCTGCATCTTCTTCGTTCCTCTGTTTTCTGGGTTTTTCCTATGAGGGTAGGGTTTTCTGGGTTTCTTTAGTTTCACACCATAGTCCCCCCTTGCCAAACCTTTGCTTTCTTATTTTCCTTGTTTTTCCTAACTTCCTTCATCATGGCACGGACGAAAGTCACCGCCAACCCTCCTCCTCCTAGCATCAACTATAAGCCCTTATACCCTTGGGCTTCCAACGAGCTCCTCGTTGAAACCTCCTCCCTCACCTCTCTCGCTGGCTGGAGGGCACACTTGGACATCGAACTTTGTTGAAGATGGTTGCTGCCCCTTCAAGACATGTGTTTGATGAATACTTTTATGTACAATTCATGTATATTTACATCTGCTTTAAGAATGTCTTAGGTAGAGTTTAAAGGTTGTTTAAGAGTAGGCTTTTTGCTGGGTAACTCACCTCCTAACCACTGACCATGTGATAAGAACAAGCACAAAATTTCTTAAACTGTTTTTCACATGTTTTACAAAAAACACGTTTACTGCATAAAAATAAATTTGTTCTTTTCTAAATAAACAAATTC